>Ga0351932_1061_pt1 | contig 42109 bp, 36 predicted proteins | sample TotcelHT113001L8_FD_206847 | JGI IMG/M metagenome (GOLD analysis project Ga0351932, IMG submission 206847) | Enriched cells from coal bed in the Powder River Basin, Montana, United States - Total cells T11 rep2 HSBNCT.T11.300.1.L8 ... | reverse complement strand
ATTAACAAAGCAGCGCTTGAGCTCGAAGTTCAGTACCAAGAGATAAAGACGAAAGCTGATGCGCTTGTGGCGGGCGGGTGCTGCGGTGGCGGCGCTGAATGTGTTTGTTTGCCAACGCCGATTATTGATGGCTCTGATCCAAGACCAGCGACAGCTTCAGGATCATATTGCCTTACGGTTGATTTGCCAACAACAGGTATAGAGGTGGGAGATGGCGTAGTTATAGATCTTAATGGTCATACAGCACAGTATATCTTTGGACAAATAGGTGCTCGTTTCACGGTAAAAAATGGAACTGTTTTTACGCAAATTGCTGTAAGTGGTAATGGAACAGTTTTTGCCTATGGCGTTAAAGTGCCTGAGGTTCTTGGTGGTATTCAGATGCTTGTTGATTGTTCAGGACTAACATCAATAAAAGAAGCTATCAATACAATGTTAGTTCGCTGCTCTGGTGGTGATAATCCATTAGCCATTACTACTAATTCTCGTAACGTTACTTTTTTTGACTCGTATTTTAGTCAAGAAGTAAGCGGTGATGAGTCTGTGGAATCAATGAAAATATATCGTTCGACGCTGAAGGATGGTTTGAGCTTGCTTAATACGACGACTCATTTGGAACTATTACTGTATGAAAGTCTGTTAGGTGACGTTAGCCTTATAGGTGCCTATACTCAGCCTGTTCGTATGCTTATCGAGTCATGTCGTCTTGGGGATTGTGAATTTGGACAAGTTGGGGGAGTAACTAATTTTTCTTCTGGGCTTATAACGCGGTCACTGTTGGGGCAAGCTTTGTTTAAACGCTGTGTTGGGGTGACTCTTAATGCATGTGAAATAGTAGGTGAATTAGCTTTTGATCAGTGCGAAAATATTGAATGCGATAATGACTTTGTACAGACGGTTGATGATAATGCTTTGATTATTGATGGTGGTAGATCAATTGTATTGCGTGATTGTTTTGCAACAGTTCAATCTACGGGGTTCTTCGATGCGGGCTATTCATTTAACGGTGTGACCGAATCGCTTGTAGTTTTGAATTGCTATGCAAAAGGTTGCCCAGTTGGTTTTTTGATTAATAACCCAACTGATGGCTTTATTGGTGTTATAAAAGAATGTGTTGCCGACGGGTGTTCACAGGCAAGCTACAAACAATCTAATGGTCAAGTATCCCTGCTTTCGTACGGTAACGTTGCTATTAGTAAAAGTGCTGTGCCTGTTGCCAATTATGGTAGCAGTGCACTGGCAAGTTTTAATCCACTGGTGACGTCACTGACGGCCATTGAAACCGATACGGTAACCAGTTGGCGCAATATTTCATTTGAGTTGCCATAAAAAAGGAGATGAAGTAATGAAAAATAGAGTTCTACTTAGGTTAATCGGCTTGTTGTGTGTTGTGCCGATGATGGTACATGCCGACAGAGGGCATTGCGATCGTGACTGTGATCAAAAACTTGATGCGCTGAGCAAAACGCTTTTCCGTGTTGGTGAAACAGCACAACTAGTTGAAACATCGTTGGGTCAGTATCAAGAAAGTTGTTGTGAAAGTTGTGCAGATATTTTGCGTAGCACGCTGCGTGCACCACAATGTACGTGTGAAGCAACACCGATAACCGGATCAATAAGTATTGATACTTCGGGTTCTTATTGCCTGGCGCAGGATATAACGGGAGTCATTATAACAGATCCAGGTATTCAGGTTGTGATCGATCTTAAAGGTCACACGGTTAATGGTAGTGTTGCTTTGAGTGACCACGGGTATGTGCATAACGGGACTATCACCGGAGGGTTAACTCTTGGTTCGTATAGTCGAGCAGAATTGGTTAAAATTGGTGGGCTGTTGCGGGGAGTTGGCTCTAATTCACAGAATGTTTTTGTCGGTGATTCTGTGTTCACCTATCCTGAACCAACGAGTTTTGCTGTTAGTGATTTTGTATCATTGACGCTTGATCACTGCACCTTGGCACTTGAGGGTGAACTTTTGCCCTCAATTTTTAATGTGCAAAACGTAGTTAATTTGATGGTGCGTGATAGTTATGTTTTGGGTGATTTGCAAATTGATGTGAGTACTTTTCGACTTCTTGAAACGTTGTCGATGTATGATTCGCATATAACGGGCAAGTTGTCTGTTCATCCAGAAAGTTCTTTATCGGCCCTTACGGTATGGGATAGTGCTGTTAATGATTTTTCTCTCGATCTTACTACGACTCTCGGTTCACCTGCAGTAATGCTTCATGGGCTTACATCAACGCATATTGGTTTTAGTGCTCCTGAAGATCAACGGCATCTTAATACACGGATTTTGATCGATGAGTGTAATGGCGGACGATTTACTTTTCAGCGAGTATCAAACATTCGTTGTCAAAATACGATAGCCCATGCTTCTGCTGAAGGCATATATACAGCCTTTGCACCAGTACATCTTGAGTCATGCCAAAATGGTGTATTTCAAGACGTCATGGCGACGAATACATTGCTTGATATTATGTCGGGAGATCCAGGTTTTTACATTGCCAATAGTAAAAACATTTTATTTAAAAACTGTTTTTCTGTAGCAGAGATGGGCACTGGTTATAGTATCCCATTTGCGTCTACAAACATTAATTTTGATGGTTGTGTTGCAAAAGGTTGTTGGACAGGTTTTTGGGCGCAAACAGGTACAAGTGGTTCTGTAATTAATTGTATCGCTGATGGATGTGGTTCTACAGGTTTTAGTAATGCTGATGGTGCTGCCACATCGATTGTCTATGCACGCAACATCGCCTGTTTTAACGTCGCCAATTATTCTACGCCAACGGCAATAGCTCCGTATTACGATGCTAACTACACAACTACAGCAGGTAGCTGGCGAAATATGAATCTTTAAAAAAAGGAGTTTCGATGAAAAAAAATGTTCTTATGAAAACAAGTGTTCTCATGAAAATAGGTGTTGCTGCGAGTTTTCTACTTGTTGCCACACTGAGTCAGGCAAAACACTGTTGTGATTTCAAAATAGATGCGTTGAATCGACAAGCGTTGTCGCTTAAAGAACACTGTATCAGCATTAAAGAATTTGTTGATTGTATTTCTACCGATTGTTGTGGTGGGGGCAGTTGTCCTTGTGCGCCCACAGTTATTACTGCTTCAACAACAGAGATTACAGAATCGGGTTCATATTGTTTGTCCGAGGACGTTTTTTCTACCATAACCGTAACAACCAATGCAGGAGTAGCTATTGATTTGAATGGTTATACGGCATCATCTTTAATCTTGGGTAATAACTGTAAGGTGAAAAGCGGTACTGTCTATAGCCTTGGTGCTGGATCAAACACTTTTGTATCAAATGTGCGAGTAAATGGGGTAACTGGTAACGGAGCTGGCTCGAGTGTAGTGTTAGTTGATTGTTCTCGTTTAACTAGTTTGCAAAACGTAGAGCGTGTTGTGATGACCCGTTGCACGGGTGATGGGGCGAGTCTGTTTCAGGTTTTTGCAGGCGTAAAAGATCTTACTCTCTCTGATTCAAATTTCCCTTCGCTAAGGGTTCGATCTGATGCTATCGATTTTGAACGTCTTTCTTTGTATCAATCTATCATACAAGGCAATCTTGATTTTCAATCAGAGGGTTCTGATTTTACGTATTCGTTAAAAGAGATGAGCCTTTATCAATCGATTGTTGGTGGTGAAATACAACTTTGGGGGTTGGTTCCCTTTATGGAGCATCTCTTGATTGAAGAGAGTCAAATTGGACGAGTAGCTATGTTTATTCTCTCCTCAGATCCAAACCTCCTTCCTCAAAAAGTTAATGCTTTATTTCAGCGATCAGTTTTTGAAGCAGGTATAACGGTCCAAAAATTTGACGGTCTTGTTGCGCGTAAGTGTCAACTTAGTGGGCACCTTGGCTTGATGACTGATAATAATGTACAGCTAGACAATGTCTCGGTGACTGCTGCAGGAGGCAGTGCTATTACCATTGCCGCAGGTAAAAACATTTTATTGACCGATTGTTGTACGACAGCACCTGTATTAAATCAAGTTGGGTATATGACATCAAGTTTTCCTGAGAATCTTAATCTCATTCGTTGTTATGCAAAGGGATGTTATAACGGTTTTAACTTGAGTTCTGCAGCCTCGTGTCTTGCAAAAGATTGTGTGTGTGATGGATCAATAGGCACAAGTTTTAGTGGCAGTGATAATGTTCGTGCTGTGGGCAACATAGCTTTGAGTGTGGCCGGGGTTCCTGCAACTAATTTTAATCCAACAATTGCACCTTTTGACATTGATGCGGACACAACTTTTATAGCGCCTTCGGTGAGTGATGCAGAAAATACGCTTGAGCGATCGGCTTGGCGCAATATGTCATTTGAACTGCCATAAATTTCGAATGGTTATACATGAGGTATAAATCTATGAAGAAACTTGTATTGATTGTAGTGGCAGCGATTGGCGTTGCAATTGTTCCTACTATTTTTGCGCATCACAGCTGTGATGAAAAACTTGATGCGTTATCACATACCGTGCTTACGACGGTGGCGAGTGCTGAAAGTGTGAACAGTGAGATGACGTCATTTACTGATTCTTGTTGTGATAGAGTGCGTGGTGAAAGCCGTGCGCCAAGTTGTTCGTGTTCTACAACGGCGATTACGGCAGCAGGAACGTTACCTACTGCTGGTGCCTATTGTCTTGCAAATGACATAACGGGTGATATTGATGCCCCTGGGCTGCAGGTAAAGATCAATTTAAATGGTCATAAGGTAACGGGCAGTGTGACAATTGGTGAACGTAGTTACCTTTATGGTGGTACGATTACTGATACATTGACAGTCGGCTCATTTAGCCACATTGAACAAGTGACCATAGCGAATCTTGTTGGATCAAATTCTGTTGGAGTACTTGTTAACGATGTGTTTTTTTCTGAGGCCTCAACGACCATGCCTGGTTTTGATAGTATCACTTTTTGCAATACTCTTTTTAACGGTGATATTGAGTTTCAAACAACTAAAGATATTATTCTTCGTCATTCTCAGATTCGGGGAAATTTTCTCTATAATACTGATCAGCTTCTTGAAAGAGTGTTCTTTTATGATTCATCGGTGCAGGGTTCTTGCACAATAGCAACGGTCGCCAATATGCTTTCTTTTGGTGCTTGGAATAGTTCATTTCAAAATTTTAATCTTGCCATGAATCTTGTGAGCGCGCCTTATCCTGTTGTTACTGCTCATGGTTCTACTTTTAAACGATTTGCGTTGACAAACAGTGGCGCTGCGACAGGAATGGTGGGACTTATTGACGAATGCACGTGTGAGCAACTTGTGCTTACCAAAGCAGCAAATTTGCGTTGTCAAAACACCGTGGTAAACGCACTATCAACTGGCGCAGCGGTAGTTGCCACTGATTGTGAGCAAGTGACCTTTGATCATGTACAGGCGTATAGCGAGGTCGATGTTGGGTTTGGCGTATATAATGGGAAAAATATTCTACTCAAGCAATGTTCGGCTGTTTCTACCTCGGGTGCGGTTGCAGCATTTGATTTTACTGATTCAGCAGTGACTAATCTCAATCTTTTTGAATGTGTTGCCAAAAATTCTTCACCAGGATTTTATTTTGGTAGTGGCGCTATGACTGGCACGGTTATTCGGTGCGTAGCTGATAACTGTTCGACGGGTTTTTATGCAGAACTATCAGATATGAAGGTGGTTTTTTCAGGCAATACGAGCCTCTGTTATGAACCATCCTTGGGTAATCCATTTAATCGGACAGATGCTGTAGTGACGGCTGTTAGTTGGCGCAACATTGGAATATCGTGTGGGGCGTAATGGTGTTTGGTGTACGTTAAAATTATAATTTTTCGATGAAAGAAATAAGTACGAGGGCGGTGTAACAACCGCCCTCCTGGTATCAGTGAAAAAGAGATTTTTAAAAATTGTTATTAATAAAGATCGTTATGAATGTGTTTTTGACTATTGGCACACGAGGTTTTCTCAACGGGGGTGTTTAAACCTGTGTAGGCAGAAATTTTTACGCCGATTCGTTCGCTGGCTTGTAAGAGAGACAAGGGTAAAATAATGGGAATAAAATAGATGATGATTTTATTATGAAAGATTTTATTCATAGTAGACTCCTTTTTGTGGTGCGCATAATGCCCACCTGCTTCATAACATGGTATGCCATAGCAGGAGCGCCTTGGTGAAGAGTTTGCCTAAAATTGACTTAAGAGGTCGCGTCTTTAACGGTTTTCTTTGTGCTAAAGCTGTTTGCAGCCATGGGGCTTTTTACGTATGCTAGTGGTACAAGTTATACCGTGTAGATGAGGTACAAAGTTATGAAAGTTTCTCTTCGTTGGCTTTTTGAACATATAGATGCATCATGGCAATCCTGTGACGTCCAACTACTCGTTAAGCGTTTTATAGAATCGGTGGCCGAAGTAGAAGAAGTCCATGAGCTGGTTCTTGATCAAAATTCGTTTGCGCTTGGGCAAGTGACGGCTGCACTGGATGGCGAGGTCCGTCTTAATGTTCCTGAGTGGCATAGTGATTGTAAAGTAACTGCTCGTACTCATACGAATGTAGGTGAGCGTTATCTTTTGTTTCGTAAAAATGCTGATGTTTCTGCTCGCTGGGCAATGTTAGCAGATCTTGGTAGTAGCAAAGACGGATTGGTTCCAGCACTTTTTGTAGATGATAAAGATCTGACGGGTTCGTGGAAAAAGAGAATTGCTTGGACCGACACTCTTTTAGTTATCGATAATAAATCTATTACTCATCGTCCTGATATGTGGGGTCATAGAGGGTTTGCACGTGAAGTTGCAGCGCTTTTGGATGTGCCGTTTAAACCGCTTACTGATTTTTGTACGCCACTTGCTAGAACTGGCGAAGGCAAAATATATAAAGCACCAAAAGGTCGCGTGAATGTTGCGATTCATTCGAATGCCTGTTTTCGCTTTGCAACGCTGTCGTTGCACGATGTTACGGTACGCCCATCTTTGGTACCAGTAATTTTTATGTTAGCGCGCGTTGATGCACGACCTATTGATAGTATTGTTGATCTGACCAACTACGTTATGCTCGATATTGGTCAACCACTTCACGCTTTTGATGCAGCAAAGCTCGATGGTGCAACGATTTCCCCGCGCAATGCGCGTAATGGCGAAACGTTAGTGTTACTTGACGGTCAAAAAATAACGCTGTCTTCTGAAGATTTGGTTATTGCTGATGAGCAAAAACCGCTTGCGCTTGCAGGTGTTATGGGTGGCGCATTGTCTGGTATAGCAGCAACAACAAAAGAAGTTGTTATTGAAGCAGCTCATTTTGATGCCGCAACTATTCGTCGTACGGCAGCGCGTTATAAGCTACGTACTGAAGCCTCTGCTCGTTTTGAAAAAACGCTTGATCCACAGGGAAACGTCATCGCCCTTGAGCGTTGCGCCAAACTTTGTCGCGATTGGCAACTATCGGTACAGGTTGCGGAGTCACTGGTATCGCTTGGTGATGATGTGCAACCGGGAGAAATTACAATTTCTCATGCTTTTATTGAAGCACGTTTAGGTAGTGAGATGCAATCTATAAAGATAGTCAATATTCTTGAAAAGCTGGGCTTTAATGTTCAGTTACACGTTGTTGACGGTGAGACTGGCTATCACATTCTCGTTCCTACTTTTCGTTCGACTAAAGATGTTAAAATTTCTGAAGATATTGTGGAAGAAATTGGTCGCTCGCTTGGCTACACCTCAATTGCGCCAATTATGCCATTATTGCCAGCAGAGGTTAAAGATCTGCACAATCTCAATCGTGTGCGCTTGATTAAACGTGTTATGAGTTCAGCGTTGTCTATGCGCGAATTGTATAGCTATGGCCTGTGTGATGAGGCGTGGCTACAAGAAATTGGTTGGCAGCCAGAAAATACCGTTGAGATTAAAAATCCACTATCAGAACAGTGGCGCCGAACGGTAACAACGCTTGTGCCAGCGCTTTTGAAAGCAGTAAAAGAGAATAGTGTACAGCAAGACCAATTACGTTTTTTTGAATGGGCACGTGTCTGGCGTAATGCGCAAGAAATTATAGAAAAAAAATCGCTTGCCGCGATTTTCTACGATAAATCGGGTAAGCTTTCGTTCTATGACGTCAAAGCTGAACTACAAAAATTGTTTGATGCGTTATCATTGACCGTTGCATTTAAACGCGTCGATGAGCCAATCTATCCATGGTATATGCCGCATCAGACAGCGCACATACTTGTCGATGGTGTTGTTGTTGGTACGCTTGGCATGGTGCACCCGTCATACATGCAGCATCTTGGTAACGGCATTGCTGCAGTCGCAGAACTTGATGGAGATTTTTTGTTGCAGCACAAAGCGCTCGTTAAACGTTTTGTCCCGTTTGCAAAAGTTCCGTCTTCGGCACGCGATGTCAGCTTACTGGTGCCATTGTCACTTGAGGCAGTCCGCGTACAGAGTGAAATTACTCAGGCAGATAAGCGTATTGTTGACGTCTCTTTAGTCGATTTTTTTGAAAAAGCTGAGTGGGCAGACAAACGTTCGCTTACCTTTAGATATGTTATGCAGGATCCTGAAAAAACACTTACCAAAGAAGAAGCTGATGCTATTGAGCAACGTGTTGTTGCTAAACTGGTAGCATTGGGCGTAACGGTTCGATGAGGACTCGTGCAACTTTTTGAAAAGACGGTCGTTTTTAAAAAGATATCTGTTATTGAGCAGAAGACGTTTGCCACGTCGGGAACGTTGGGAGTACATATACTATGAACAAAAAAAAGTATTTTTTTTCGGGCATGTTTGGTTGTACGAGCTCATGGCTTGTGTGGGTTGTGCTCTGTGCTAGTGCTATCGTTGATCGTTTATTAAAACTTTGGGCGATAGGTTCATGTAAAGAGTCTTTTTCTCTGACCCCGTGGTTACAGTGTGATTTAGTTGTTAATCGAGGCGTTTCGTTTGGCCTGTTTCATGCTAATAATCCGTGGATTTTTGGTGCGGTTACTTTTTTTGTTATGGTCTTAACGGGGTTAGTTGGTTTTCATGCGGTAATACAAGCGCGTCGGGGGCATTCGTATGTTGGCGAGCTCTGTATTATCGTTGGTTCGTTATCAAATCTGCTTGATCGTTTTATCTATGACGGTGTGATCGATTTTATTGTTGTGAGCACTCCGTGGGGGTACTGGCCTGCGTATAACATAGCTGATGCTCTTATTATATGTGGCGTAGCACTTTTGATTATTACCAATTACCGAGAAAGCTGAAAATATGTCATTCTATCGCACCATAGCGACCCTCGGTCCAATCGGATTTAGCATTGCGCCGGGAACGGTAGCAACGCTCGCTACGCTGCCATTTATAGTGGCTCGTGCTGTTTATTTGCCTCTTGAAGCAGAACAAGAGTTTTGGGTGTTGTGTGTAGTGTGTGTTGTTGCATGGTGGATTATTAGTCGGGCACTTGAAACATTTCCACGAGATCATGATCCTTCCGCTATTGTTCTTGATGAAGTTGCCGGTTGTTTGGTCTCTTTTTTTGCGGTGCCTATTAATTGGCAGACCGTGATTATTGGGTTTACGCTATTTCGTTTTTTTGATATCACTAAACCCTATGCTATCAAGTGGTGCGAACAGCTTATTGGCGGACTTGGCGTACTTGCCGACGATATTGCTGCCGGTATTGCAACTATGATTGTTTTGCATGGGTTGTATCGTATTGGTTTGTTATCATAAAAGATTGTTGCATCATGCTTGCACATATATTTAAAATTTTTTCGACTATTATACACGATGCTGTTGCACCAGCGAACTGTGCTGCCTGTTCTGTATTGTTGCCAGAGCGTGACATTTTTTGTGCGTCATGTGCTCAACGTATTCAGCTTGTTGGTTCTGTTGATCTGGTAATTACAGCGACTAAACGCGTGCCGATTTATGCTGTTGGCGCATACACAGATCCGCTTAAAAAATTAATTAATGCAAAAAGTTTTTCGCAACGTGCAACAAGTACTCAACTCGGTGAGTTGGTAGCGCGGCATGCTCTGATCTTGCAAAAACCGATCGATGTGTTGGTACCGATTCCACTCCACTGGACGCGTTATGCTTGGCGTGGTTATAATCAGTCAGAAGAAATTGCACGTGTCGTTGCCAAAGCTCGCGGTGTGCCTGTGTGCCATGAACTTGTGCGCAGTCGCAAAACTGAGTATCAAGCCGAGTGCTCGCGTGCTGAACGTACGCTCAATGTCTTGGGTGCTTTTGCATTGTCAGATGCAGGAAAAAAGATGTTAGCGGGCAAACACGTTGCGTTAGTTGACGATGTTTTTACGACCGGTGCTACTATGGAAGCCGCAGCGCGAGCATTGTATGCTGCCAAGCCAGCTTCGGTTTGTGCGCTTGTGGTAGCACGCACTATCTAGAAGTTTAATATGAATAAAAAAGAGCCACTGTTATAGTGGCTCAAAAAAATCTAAAAAAAATAAGTGTTATTATTTCGGTTGAAAGGCCGCGAGAGTGGTTTCTACTTTTAAGCCTTCTTCTTTAGCTCCTGTTTCTTTACAAAATGTCTTAAGGGCAAGTAAGCACTTATGAAGTTGTTCGCCGGTAAGTGTTTTTTGCGGTGCAGCAACGATTGAATCTTCATCGTTAATTGCGTCAAACTCGTTTGATTCTTGCGTGAAAAGCTCTCTGGGTGACGGCGGCAAGACATGTAGCGACGATTTTCGTGTTATTTCTGCCGTTTGATTGTTGCCACGCAGAATCTTAATTGTCGGTTCTGTTTGTTTATCTCCAGGATTTGGAAAATTAAGTGGTACAGAGATAAGTAACACAAGTGGAAATAAGAAAATGTGTTGGCGCTTCATAATGGTTCCCCTTATGTGAGAGCGCTTTATTTTTTGTGAGAAAAATCCTATTTTGCCTCAGGATTAGTTGCTTTGAATCGTTCAAGTGTTGCAGTAATAGCAACCTGTTGTGCTAGAATAGCTTTGTTTTTTGCTACTTGAGGTGCTAATAACGCATGTTCTTGTTGCAGAGCAGTTGCATGTGTCTTAAAAAAAGATGTAACAGCTTTGCAAGCTTCTTCGGAGAGTGTTATTTTATGAAGACTGGTAAAATCCGAAACGCGCTTTGCTTCATCGAGTTCATTGTGAGCAATATGGCTTTTGATTACTTCTGAAAAAAAGGTGGCATTTTCTTCGCGGTCGCCAGTTCCTAAAACTTTATCGCAACCTTTATCTGATTCAAAAGGGGCCATCGTTTGGTCTGCTAAACCACGAAGGTTTCTTTTTCCAAAAATTCTTTGATACAGGGGTTTGTTTATTTCAGCATAGTAAACACCATGAGCAAATTGTGAATCTATTTTTGGTGTTTCTGTGACAACAGATGGTGCCGCATCATTTTTGGTAATGTCTACAAAATCTTTCGTTGGGCTTGCTGGATTGACGAGATATACAAGTTCGCCTTCGATCGGCTTGTTGCGTTGGGCCTTAACTCCCTTTTTACCACCACCACCTAAACACAGTGGTTGATAGGTTAGCAACACGAGTGAGAGCAGGAGAATGTGTTGATTCTTCATAACGTTGTTCCTTTTAGTAGAGAGGTTGAACGTCTGTTTTTGGCACGTTGCCTGTAATGAATCTACTCTTTTTTATTTTCGTATTGCTAGGGATTGTAAAAAGTGCTTTCTGTGGTACGATGACTACGTTAAAAAAAATGGTACGAATGTTCAACCCCGTAAACTAAAAATGAGGATACGTATGAATATGAATAAAAATTTCTTTAAACTTTCGTTAATTATTGTTCCAGCTCTTTTCTTGGCTGGATGCAATTGGTTCTCAAGCGATAAAAGCCCAGTTTTAGCTACTATCGATGGTAAAACATTACTGACGGTAAATCAGTTTGAGCAAGAACTTGAGCAGATTATGGAAAGTAATCCTCAATTGCGTCAACTGCTCCCTATGATGCCAGATCTTAAAGAAAACATTCTCAAGTCAGTTGTTGATCGTGAAGTAATGTCGTTCTGGGTTAAAGAACAAGGTATTGATAAGGCCGAAGACTACAAGAAAGACATGGCTAAGATGCAACAACAAGTGAAGCTTGCATTAAATATGCAATACTTCAGCAAAGCGCATGAAGCTAAGCCAAGTGAACAAGAATTATTAGAATTCTACGAAAAAAACAAAGAGACAATGCCTCAATTGCTTATCTCAAAAGCAACTGACAAAGAAAAAGCAAAGTACCGTCCGTTTGAACAAGTAAAAGAAGGTCTTGCTCAGTACTTGTCACGTGAAGCAACCATGAAGAGCGTTGAAAAAGCTCTTGATGAGTACAAGACAAGCAAGAAGATTGTTCTTAACGACGAATTCTTGAAAGCTGAAAAAGAAAAAGCACAGCAAGAACAAGCAGCTGCAATGCAAGCCGCGCAACCTGCAGCATTACCTGCTGCGCCAGTAGCTGCTGCACCAGCACCCGCAAAAGTTGCACCAGTGAAAACTGCTCCTGTAAAAGCAAAGCCAGTTTCTGCAAAAGCTGCACAGGCTGCGTAATCTATACAAAGCGTTGAACACAGAGTACACTCATGGGGAGCTGAAAAGCTCCCCATTGTGTTGAAATAGAGTCAGCCATTGATCAAAGCAGGGTGAGAGATTATGAAAAGTTTGCATAAAAAAGTAACACTATTCTTGTGTGTAGTTTCACTAAGCTCAGTGTCTGCAAAGACAACACATGTAAAAAAACAAGATGCATCTGTAGCAGTTAAAGACGTAAAAGTTGTTAACTCAAAAGACGCACTTGTAGCCGTTTCACAACCTATAAAAACATCTCATAGTGTAAAAAAAGAAAAACAAAAAAACAAAGCTGATCTACCTAACGGTGATCTTATCGATAAGATCGAGGTTACTATTTATGGTGACGAGGGCGTCCAAATTATTACCAAATCTGACCTTGAACGATTGAGCATTGATGGTCAAGAACGCACCAAAGAAGATATTATTCTTGAGCGTCTTATGTTTCTTGATGCACAAAAAATGCATATGGTGCAAGGCGATGAAGCCGTTGATGCCTACTTGAATAACATTCAGCGTGAACATAATATGAATAAAGAACAGCTTGAGTATCTTTTTGCCAACTCTGGTTATAGTTATGAAGAAGCGCGTGAACAGTTGCGTATTTTGTATGCAGTTAATGCTATTGTTGATTTTAAAATTCGTTCGCGATTGATTGTGCCTGAACAAGATGTTGTTGCTTATTACAAGAGTCATCCGGTTAAGTTGCAGCCAACCTATCAAATACAGCGAGCAGTTGTCTCATTACCCGTTGACCAAGCAGAGCAAGCAGCGTTTAAAAAAGAGGTAGAGCTCTGGTGTCAAACAGGTAAAGGCGACATAGTTCCCGTTTGGGACGAGCCATTCTGGATTGAGAAGGGTGATATTGCTGAAAGTAAGAAGTTTATCACAACCATGCACATTGGCGCTTGTGCAATAAGTAGCGAAACTGACGAAGGCATTGAGCTCTTTAAGCTTGCCGACAAAAAAGAAGAGCGTGATCAATCGATTGAAGAACGCTATCGTGAAATTACTGATATTTTGCGCAGACCAAAATATGAAGAGTTGCTGACTGATTATAAAAAGCAGCTGCGCGAATCGGCGTCGATTGTCTATCTTTAGAATTTTATAATTTTTTTAAATTATAAAGCGCATTGGAAAGGTGTAACGCCTTTCCAATGCGCTTTTGTTTTTGTGTAGTGAATGCGCTAAAAGAAAAATGTATGTTCTAAAAATGGTGACAGGTTTTTAAGTGACTGTATTTTCTTGATCGTTAAGCTCATTTGAAAGGTGTAATGCTTCTTGAATGAGCTTTTGTTTTCGTGCAGCAAGTTCTGGTTTGGTGTCAAAGTAGGTGCTTAAAAGTTGTTCAAGATCCATATCAACAGAAAGCAGTGCGCGTTGTTCACGCTTTTTTGCATGGCGCAGCGGTATAACGCCAACGACAAAATGCGCGTCTTTTAAAACATTGTGAATAACTTTTAAATCAACGGTATCGTTCATATCTTCTGCAAGTTGATACGTAATTTTTACTACAGCGTCGACAATTGTATGCTTTTTTATTGCCTGCACGAGCATCTCAGTCTGGCTACGATCTTTTTCAAGTTCTACGTGTATCTGTATAAATGGTCGCGTTGGTACTTGTATGAAGTCGTACGATGTAACGCCTTTTTTTTCGATCGTTACTAAACAAAAGCCTTTTTCTTCATTACGCTCGCCAAAATCGATGCGTTCAATGGAACCTGAGTAGACAACAGGTATCCCATTTTTATTCAAATTTTGATGACGATGTAAATGCCCAAGGGCGACATAATCAAATGGTTGTAGTGCAAGTTGCGATGGCAACAATGTTGGATCTTCGCCATAAATAGCGCGTCGTTCTGACCCTGATAAAACACCAGTGCTGACGGTCAAATGTGCTGCAAGCACAGCAGGGATATTCGGATCAAGTCGTTGGGCAAATTCTTTAATAATAACAGAGACCGTATCGCTCATGTTGGCTGCAAAGCGTGCGGGCGATTGTGCATAGTTGAGATTGTTGAGCACAAGGGTGGTGCGCGTTGGCCATGGCATGCCAACAATGTTAACCGGTCCATGTGCAGTAGTAAGAGTTACGATGCGAGGTTTGTTGATAACGTGAAAACCATCAAGCGGAAGTTGATCAAAGAGTTCGAGTGTATGTGCTTTGCCAAAGCTGAGAGGGTTGTCATGGTTGCCAATAACGAGCACAACGGGAATCCCCGCTTTGTAGAGTCTGAGTAGACACCCAAACAACATTTTTTGTTGCGTAGGGCTTGGTGCAGTGGTTTTGTAAGCATCGCCAGCAAAGAGAAAAAAATCGACTTGTTCGCTAATTGCACGGTCAACGCACACGTTAAAAGCTGCAACAAAATCGAGAAGACGGGAGTGAATGCCCGTCTTCAGATCAACTTTTCCGTAGTTTTCTACGCCAAAGTGAATATCGGCAGTATGAATAAATCGTATCATGGAGTGTTCTGATGGTGAGAGGTATTGTTTGTTTTTGTGGTGCCAATAAAAGAGAGTGATTCAGTTGTGGTATTTTTTTGAGGCATGATAATTGTCTCTTCAGTTTCGTTTATTTGGGCAAAAGGTCCGACCATGTGGTGCGATGGTATATGTGTATTGCTGATTAAACAATGAGGTAAAATGGTTACATTATCACCTGTTATAGCATTTTCCAGCGTCGTGTATTCGCGTATTGTGCAACCCTTACCAATAGAGGTAGCACCCATAAGGTGTACGCCGGCACCAATGACTGAATCTTGACCTATCGTTACACCAAGGTCGATGTGAGCTGTTTGTGGCTGTGTAAAGCGGACACCTGAGCTCATAAGATCGCGAATGAGGTCAGAGCGTTTTATATGCTCAGCTGCCCAGAGGTCTTGTAGGGTATCGATGCTGCGAATACGATCAAATGGTGCATGAGTTACGGCAATTGATGCATTAGTTGTAGAAGCGAGCGCGACAAGGTCTGAAAGATGTACTTCGCCTGAAAGACTACACATAGCAATTTTTGGTAACGAGGAGAGTAGGAAATCTCTGCATACAAGGTAGATGCCGGCATCGATAAGACAATGTTCATGATAGTCGCCAGCAAAATCGTGACTGGTTATGATACTCATGTCTTCATTGGTTTGTACGAGTCGCCCATAGGAGTAACCTGAAGGGTCGGCATTATGGGCAACGACAAAACTTATAGTTGCTGCGTGTTCACGGTGGGAGATAATGAGCTTTTCTATTATCTCTTTGGTGACAAGTGGTGTGTCCGCATTCATGACGAGTATGAGTTCAGACGTAAGAGAATCTTTGGCACAACTGACGGCATGGCCGGTACCATGCTGTTCTTCTTGATAGACGCAGGAGATGCCATTATTAAATTTATTGTTAATGAGTTCCTCAACGAGGTCTTTCTGGTGACCGACTACGACAGTTGTAGGGATGGTTAATTCCTGCATGAGCGAAAGAGGATAAAGAACCATCTCTTGTCCGCAGAGTTTATGAGCAAGCTTGGTGGTGTTGGTTTGGCTACTGCGCGAGCTTCCGGCCGCCAGCAGAACCGCTTGAATGTTGTTTACCATGGTACTCCTTTGAAGGGTGACGGATGGGTGTATGTATCCAAGGTGAAAAAAGTATAGCATAATCGATCTGGAAGTCTATCTGGTGGCAGAGTAAAAAGTATAGAGTTTTATGTTGAGGAGCGGAAAAAGTGCCTAGCAGAGTACCTTTTATTTGTCTGAAAAATCGGTATACTGGAAAGTGCTTTTAAGTTTGTGTGGAGAGATGGCTGAGTGGTCGAAAGCGACCGCCTCGAAAGCGGTTATCCCGGGTAACTGGGATCGAGGGTTCGAATCCCTCTCTCTCCTCCATCAGCCGTTGCACCGAAAAAGATCTATAACCCGCTCAATGCGGGTTTTTTCATGAAAAAATCAGGTTTTGTGATGAAGCAACTTTTCAAAGCGTTTTACAAGAGCATACGTGCGGCCACGCTTTGAAGCATCTACCATTTCAAAAAAACCTTCTTCTACCCAAGTCGCACAAAGAGCTGAGCTCGTGCGTTGTTTAAATCCAAAAAAGTTTGCTACATCTCGTGCGGTAATAGTTGTTGACTGTTCAAAAAGTTCCAGAGCTTTTCGTTGTTTTGGGTCGAGTTCACGCAGAATATCAGATTGATCTGAAGCGCCTCTTTTTTGAGCTTGCGTCATTTGCTTAATAACGCGGTCGAACGAATAGGCGACGCCATCTAAAAAATATTCTATCCAGCCGGAGATATCCGCATCTTCTCGGCCGAGATAGTAGTTGTGTGAGGGGCCGATAGAGAGTGCTTCATAATACGCACTGAGATCGTGAGCATAATATTCTTCAAGCGCATACAAACCTTTAAGATCGTACCCGCCCAGATGCAAAATAAGTGTGGTTAGTAAGCGTGCAGTGCGTCCATTGCCATCGTAATAAGGGTGAATAGTCGCCAATTGATAGTGGGCTATTGCTGCGCGGACAGGGCAGGGAATATCGGTTCTATTATTGAGCCATTTAATAAGATTGTGCATTAAAATGGGTACGTCTTTTGCCTCTGGGGGTAAATAAACAATGGCGCGGGATGAGCCATCGCGAATGACGTTTTGTCCATCACGATAGGGCGTTGATTTTACTCGAGTAGTGCCGCCTGCCATGACAAGCGCATGAAGCGTTTGTATCATGGTTTCACTGAGAGGGGTAGCGCGTGCTGCCCACTGTTCGACACGACGTAAGGCTGCGTAATATCCTTTTACTTCGCGTTCATCACGTTCTCGGTAGGGTATTTTGGTATTGTGTTTGATGACAACACGAACTTCGTCTGCGTCAAGACGATTTCCTTCTATCATGGTTGAGTAGTGAGTGGTATAAAGTCGAGCTGTTTCACGTAAAGAAGCCAATACGGTTGGCGTGAGTGGAAGATGTATAGAGCGCTCCTTGGCAGCCTCGATTTTCATGAGGTCTCGAGCGATCTTTGGAGTGAGTTGGTAGGTAGGCGAAAAGGTTTTTTTCATGGGCTCTCCTTTTTTAGTACAAGTGGGTGTATGTTATTATTGTGCCGTTAAATTACCGTTAAAGCAATCAATAATCTCAGGAATTTGTTTTTCTATGAATTGCTTATGAGTTGTTTTAGTGTCAAAAGTATCATGTACAGTTGCCTACATAACCTTGCAGTTACGCGTGGTGATGGTACACTAAAGGGCGCATGTTAAAGACAGCATGACGACTTGAAAAAACAGGAATGAGTATGCGTAAAAGTTTGTCCGGCAGTTTAGTATTTTTAGTAAGTTTACAAAGTTCTTTTTTAGGTGCGATGATCGTTGATAGTCGCTTTATTCCTCTGTTACAAAAACCATTTTTCTCTGTGCAAGGGCAGCCTTCACACGTCTCCACTTCTTTTTTTGCTGCAACCGCAAATGAAGCTCTTTTGCAGAACGATAAGTACACGGGTATTCCGGAAATTTATGGCGTGATTAATACCAGCAGTGGCATGACGGAGCACTCTTCGCTTGATGTTAACATTCTTGGTCAGGCGCTTGAAGCTGTTGGTAAAATAAATCCATTAGGTGAATTAAAAGGTCTTTCATTGCCGTATCGCCAAGAAGGCAAGATGCAAGCGCAAGGCGCACTTTTTGCTTACCATCAGGCGATAGGCGACTATGTGTCGCTTGGCGGCAGCGCCATGTTTATGCGTTTTCTTTCAAACCAACGTTTTTATCTTGATCAAGCTGCAATAAATGTATCACAACAAGCTGTGGACTTTGTCGATGTAGTTGATAAAGCTCGTCGCGAAATGTTTGAAGAGCTTGGTCTCAAAGCTCCAGTGTCAGATCAAGCTGGTGTGGGTGATTTTGATTTTTATCTGCGCCTTGGTAAAACGTGGGATTATACACTTAAATGTAAAACACTGTCATATGGTACCAAGTTTGGTGTGCTGGCCCCAGCAGGTCAGTCGCACGATATTTTATATCCTACGTCAGTACCCTTTGGTGGCAGTGGCCACTGGGGCCTTTACACGGCAATGGACTTTGAAGCTGAAGTTAAAGAATATTGGAAAGTTGGTCTGCTTGCATGGGTTGGCAAGCGCTTTGCTCGTGTAGCACCGCAACGTTTATCTGTTGGTGGTGAGCCAACAATTTTTGGGGCAATGACAGGTGAGGTTAAAGTGAACCCTGGATTTACTGGTTCGATTTCTCCGTATGTAACGCTTGAAAATATTCGCGCAGGTCTTGGTGTGCGTGTGCAATATACTCTTACCAAGCATGCTCATGATAAGTGGAAAGTTGTGTGCAAAAGCAACCCGCTTGAGCAATACAGTTTGATGTCGTGCGGCCAAAAGTATTCCTTGGGTGAATATATTTCGCGTTGGGCAAGTGATTACATAACGCTTGATGCTTTCTATGATTTTGGTAATGCGCGAGCAGAGCGTTCGTTTGATCCAATTATATTCTTATCGTGTGATATTCCAGTAGATGCGATAGTTGCAAATGCAGTGCCTCGCATGTACAAAGTTTCGTTGGGGTTAGATATTAGTTTTTAGGGACAGAATTTCTTTTTTTTGGAAAGGCTAGGTACAAATAATTATGAGCAACTTCTCTCGTTTTTTTCCAGCAAAGCGTCTTTTTAGTTTTTTTTCAAATGATATTGCTATCGATTTAGGAACAGCAAATACTGTGGTGTACGTGCGCAATAAAGGTATCGTTTTGAACGAGCCTTCAGTTGTTGCTGTCCGTGCTCATACCAATGAAGTTCTTGCTGCAGGTAAAAGAGCCAAGGAGATGCTTGGTAAAACTCCTGAAAATATTATTGCGAGCCGTCCAATGCGTGATGGAGTTATTGCAAATTTTGAATTAACTGAAGCTATGTTGCGTCACTTTATTCGCGCTGTGCATGATGATCGTAGTACATTGGTGCGTCCACGCATGGTTATCGGTGTACCTTCTGGTATTACACAAGTTGAATTGCGTGCTGTTGAAGATGCTGCTAAACAAGCAGGTGCGCGCGAAGTCTACACTATTCTTGAGCCGATGGCAGCAGCTATTGGTGCAGGTCTTGCCGTTGAAGAACCATCAGGCAACATGATTGTTGATATTGGTGGTGGCACTACTGAAGTTGCCGTTATCTCACTTAAGTCAGTGGTATTCTGCAAATCAGTTCGCGTTGGTGGCGATGGCATGGATCGTGCTATCGTGCAATATATCAAGCGTAAATATAATCTGCTCATTGGCGAACGCACGGCAGAAGAAGTTAAAATTGAAATCGGTTCTGCAATGCTTGACCCTGAATTGGCAAAGAAGAGTGTCAATGTTAAAGGTCGTGATCTTCTTACTGGTGTGCCCAAAACGGTGACATTAACGAGTCAAGAAGTGAACGAAGCGTTGCTTGAAACAGTTGCAAGCATTGTTGATGTTATTCGTGTAGCTCTTGAAAATACCCCGCCTGAATTATCATCTGACTTGGTTGACAAAGGCATCTACATGGCTGGTGGTAGCTCACTCTTGCGTGGCCTTGACCGTCTCATTTCAAAAGAGACCGGTTTGCCGGTACGTGTTGCAGATAATCCACTTTTCTGTGTGGTTAATGGTGCAGGTAAGACCATTGAAAATCTTGATTTCTTCCGCGAAACATTGATGCGCTAATGATAAAACGTACGGTCTACTCGGCAGGAATTTCGCTTAAGAAAAAATTTGGTCAGCATTTTTTACGTGATCAGAGCATTGTGAATGCAATGATGGATCGTGTGCCACTTGCTACTACAACTTCGGTTTTTGAAGTTGGACCTGGTGATGGTTTTTTAACACGTTCATTGTTGCAGGCTCCAATTGCTCGTCTCTGGTCATTTGAAATTGATGCGCGATGGGCAAAGCATCTGAATACAACTATTCATGACAAGCGTTTTACGCTCTATGAACAAAATTTTCTTGATGTTGATCCTGAGATATTTGCTGAGCACGCACCGTGGGTTATTATGGCGAATCTTCCCTATCAGATAACTTTTCCGATACTTCGTTTTTTGCAACGCAATAGACAGTATCTGACTGAAGGCGTTATCATGATTCAGGAAGAGGTTGCACAAAAATTGGTGAAAACAAGAGGGCGAGGGTATGGTTATCCTTCGCTCTTCTTTAATCATTATTTTGAGATCGAGTTACTTTTAAAAGTTCCGCCAACGGCGTTCTTTCCGCCGCCAAAGGTTGAGTCGCGCTTGGTCTATCTCAAGACTAAGCAGGAAGTTAAGCCTATTCCAAACGAAGAAGAATTTTGGCTTTTTATTAAACGTTGTTTTGCGCAACCGCGTCGAACGCTACGTAATAATTTGCAGCAGACGCATTTTGATATGAGTAAACTTTCTGACGAGACACTTTCTCTTCGGGCGCAACAGATGTCGCTTGAAGAGTTGATCGGAATTTGGACAACGCTCAGCACTGAGCCTGAAATAACAGCTCTCTAGTTTTGACTAAATCTTCTTTTTAAATTTTTAAAAAATAATGGGAGTCGTGTAGGTATGCACAACTCCCAAGTTTTTTAGTGAGCTTTATAGCCTCTCAGCACTTAATTCAAGAGATATTCTTTTACTTAACAGATTGTTGTGCCTCTGCCGTTTGCATCAGGCACCGTTCTTTTAAGCGCTCTTTAGTTGAAGATGTTCGATTACAGCAAGCATTACATTGCTTTTTGCGTTGACGAACATTAATTGGATTTTTACACCATTCTGTACGATAAATCTCTTTCGATTTTTCGATAGCCATGGCAATGTGACGGTCATATTCTTCGATTGTGTAACCATTCGGCTTGTAGAGATAGGCCTTTTCACGCATCTGCTCAAAGATGTGTGGCGGTATAAAATCTGACACAATGACCTCTTTACCTTTAAATCTTCTGAGTAGTACGGTGCCATGTTCAGGACGAATATCCACAATTATTGGTTTGCGTGGATCGGTAATATCTTCAACCATGCGTACGTTTTTAATGATGTATGGCAATAAGATCACTGTTGGCAGTGGGTGCAGGGTAAAAGTTTCGCGGTAATGAACATAGGGCCACGCAAAGAACCAGAGCTCAGCATGTCCTGGTGATGAGTCGCGAAGTAAGTGGCTATGTCCCGAGACAATTTCGGGGCGCGATAAATCGCTGCTGAGTGCTAAACGCTCAGGGTTTTGACGTGTTTTTTGTGTAGGTCGAGTAAGTCTGAGTTCTATTTGAACCAACTTTTTAGGTAACTCGCGTTTTTTACACGAGGCAAATCTCTTACATGAAAAAAAGCGCTTGAATGAGAAGAAATCGAGATTTTGAACGCGATCACCACCTGAGTAGATATGATAGATTTTTTTAAATACAGGGTCATTTACGTAGTTCGCCGTCTCTTTTTGTACCGGCATACCAAGCAAAATAGTTTCATCGATGCGCAGATTAGAATCAGGTCGTACGAATTGGTGCACGGCACCTAAATTAAGCACAACGTTGCCGCCATGACTGTAACCTATTACGCGAATTTTTGGATTGTGGCCTTGTGATTTAAACTCTGCGACTAATTTTTCAAGTCCTAAAAAGAGTCCTTTTGCGTCTTCAAACCGTTGCGATGGGCTTAAAAGACCTGTCCAGCCATAGGTGTAATAGTGATTATCAAAGGTTTTTTCAGGCTCACTCCAGAGAGTTATACCATTAAGAAGATCGGCAATGGCACCTGGGCTGTATCCGCGTTCAACAAGTGTCGGGTCTATTTTGATAAAACCAAAACCTTGCATGGCCTGGTTTTTGAAGAAATGGCGGTCAAGACGCATAAGTTCAACAGTTTTTGAATAGAGTGTATTGCAAACGTCGTCGCACATAAATTTAAGAACATTACTTGCCTTTAAATGAGGTTTAATGCTCATAATGCCATGAACAAAGACGGTAATCCATGTTTCATGAGGTTGTGAAGTGAGTTGCTGTTTACTGTGGATAGAGACGCATGAAGATAAGATTATGAGTGCGAGTAGGTTTTTAAAAAAGCGTTTGTTCATTATGTCACCACCACTGCTACGGTACTATTCCTATTTTTAGTGTAGCAGGCCGCAGCTTAAAATTCAAATTGAAAACTAAATATGCGAGAAAATGTATAAAAAAGAAGACAGGTAAAGATGAATAAAGAATACCATAGGTACGCAGAGCTTTCTATCTCTTTTTCAGTATAAAATGGCCTTTTTAAGCGCTTTTTTCACTTTCTGTATGTAGGCGTAGTAAAGTGTCTTGAGTAGGAGCAAAAAGTAAGCCTGAGTTTTTTAAAAAAAGGGAGATTTTTATGATCTGTACCAAAGATATTTTTAAAGTTTTTTGGGGGTATCAACGTGCGGCTTTTTTTGTGGTGCGTGGCATTTTTGTGCTTGCACGTTTTAAAATGCCGTTAGTCGCGTTTTTTGGCGGTAAAAGTATGCCGCACGAAGGTCTTTTAGCTCGCCAGGCTTCTGATCTTGCCTATCGCTTGGCTATCGAGGGTTGTGCTATTTTGACTGGTGGTGGGCCAGGCCTTATGCAGGCAGCAAATTGTGGTGCACAAAAAGCTGTGCAAGAAAAAGGCGATGGTAAACCAAGAACACTGGGCATAGGGGTTGATGACCTTGATCTTTCGTTTACCAGTGGGTGTGATTCACCCTTTATTCGAGCCCCTTATTTTTATGTGCGTAAATGGCTCTTAATTAACTACACAGAGGCTTTTATTATTTTTCCTGGTGGTATAGGTACGGTGGATGAACTTTTTGAGGTTCTTAATCTTATGAAAGTGGGTACGTTACCACTGCGCCCCATAGTTTTGGTTGGCGTTGCCTTTTGGGAACCACTTATGGCGTGGGTTAAGCACAGCACAAAACTTGGTTATATTCCCGAGCGTTGTGATGACATGATTATGGTTACTGACGATCCCGAAGAAGCGTTTAAGTATGTTATGAGAGGTATACAAAGGGGCAGGTAGGTTAGAGCTTTTAATAGAATACCAGATCCTAAATTTTGATTATATGATTCGTCTATTATTAAGAGGGTACACGTTGTAATGCGCGCACCCTCTTAATAATAGACATGAAGTCGATTGTTCTTCTGTTTTGTTAAAACTTTGAAGAATTTAGTTGTGTACTTTGTCGTCGTGACCACCAGAAGGGTATTACATAGCCAATCGCTGAGAGCAACAGGCTCGCAACTTCTAGAGGCAAGGGTGTTTGTACAAATCTAAAGAAGACAAAGCCAAAAAGTCCTGCGCCGATAGCGCCAAATGCTGCTGAAGCTGGCACTTTATCGGTGAAATAACAGACAACCAGTGGTATGACTAAGCAGCAGACAGAAAGTGCATAACTGTCGATTAAGATACCGATAATATTTGATGAAATAAAATATGATGCAATAAACATGCTGCAGCCAACAAGCAGAGTTATTTTTTGTGAAGAACGAACTGTTTTTGCTAAGCCAAAACGAGAAAAATCAAAATCCTGTGCAATGTTTGAACTAATAGCGCAGAGGAGTGATGTGGAGGTTTGTGCTATTGCAGCAAAGAGTCCGCATACAGCCAATGTGACGACTACGTCATTGGTCAGCGCTTTGATTACGGGAATTAAGGGAATTGCATTGGGAGCTACGACAAGACCCATAAGTTTTGCCTTCATGCCCAAATAGACGGGAATCAACGAGAAAAGTAGCAGAACAATACTGGCGCTCAGTGCGCCAATGCGTGCAATGTTTTTGGTGCGTGCTGCAAAGAATTTCTGTGCTAAGTCTTGTTCAAATAAGGTAAATAATGCTGGCATCAAAATAATGCTAGTTACGCTTTTCCAATCAAAAGGGGCAAATTGAGTTTGAGATGCTTTGAGCGATGCCCAGGTAAAGAACGTCGCTGGTTCAATAAAGATCATGCAGTAAGCAAAAAGTCCCACAAAAAAGGCAATAATAGAGCTTACTTGTGCGAGATCTGTAAGAGCAACGGCGCGTAGCCCACCAATAATCGTGTAGGCGATAATGAGTGTCCAAAAGATAAGATAAACGATCTGATTATCGAGACCCAATGCCACCAGAACTGTGCGAGATGCTGCAAATTGTGCGAGCAAAATGCCACAGAGCGTAACAATAGAAAACAGTGAAGCAACTTTTTTCAAAAATACCGAGCGATATTTTGTTTCAAAAAGCTCTGCTGTTGTTGCAACGCTGAGTGTTTGTAGTCGTGATGCAAGTCCCAAGCCAAGAAGTAAAAAGCCAAGACTAAATCCAATAGTGTAGGCGAGGCCAGAAAATCCTAGAGCATAAGCATCTTTTGATGTGCCTATGAGCATGCCGCCACCAATTTGCGCTGCAACCAAGGTGCAAACAAGGGGCACGAAGCCTAAATTGCGTCCAGCCAAAAAGTAGTCAGTGTTTGATTGTACTGAGCGTGATGCGTAAATACCGACAGCAAAGTAGATAATTGCAAGGGTTATAAGCAGTGTAAAGAAAAAGAGTGAAGCCATGATAGTTTCCTAAATAAATTTTTTTATAAGCACTTTTTTTATACGTAAGTAATCTTGTTTAGCTTGCTTTTAACATTCTATGTTATCAAACTATGTCGTCAAATAAAATGTCTTTTTGAGCACCATTTTTTCTTTCTTTTATCATGAGATTGTTCAAAAAGATATTTCCGTTTGTTAACAAAGTAATCACTAATCGTTGATATATTTTTATGGGCGGGCACTAGAACGAGAGGGTAAAAAGAAGGCCTAGGTTGTGAAACTCTCGATCGACTTTTCTATGGAGATAACGCTGATTGCGATAATAGATCCACCCTCTAAAATGATCCCCTATTTTTTTACCCACGCCTGCAGTCAGATAGTTTTCGGTTAATTTGTCAGTCGTTATGTTGTAAAACGGCTCAGCGCTGGCAAAAAGTTCAACAACGGGTGTTTTCAGGCTTATTAAAAATTCGTTTCGCCAGACCCAGTCTTTAATAAGTTGGCCCGAGTAGTATTGAATGCGGCTACGATGTTGATACAAAAATTTTCCGTGTTTAAAGCGTAAACGGGCATCAAGGTGAGGAGATTGAAAGGAAATAAATATTTTACCTGGTTCTGGTTCAACCATAAAATAGCGATAAAAGGCGCCAAGCTCGAGCCAGTTAGTGATGCCTACATACCAGGCACCAATGTCGGTATGTTCATAATAAAGATTTTTACCTTTATTGAACCATGCTTCTTGTTGCACCTGCATAGTCCAGGGGCCACTATCTTTGATAAATTCAAGATCTTGCCAGGTACGAAATTTGCTTGCCCCAGAGAGTTGTATGCTCAAAAAAAATATTCCAAGGGCAGTAGAAAAGCGACAGCTATTTTTCATACATGGGTCCTGTTTATCTTGCATAAGAGTATTGCCAAGTCTACATGGTTTGATGGTAATGCTCAAAAAAAGAAGTTTATTAATCGGCTTGATCAAGCGATAAAAGCCGCTCAAGAGGGATCTGCTTGTAGGAGGCGACCACAAAATCTTCGCCAGCCAAAATACCTGGCGTTCGGTGAGTGTCGATTCGAATACACATCATTCCGGCACGTTTTGCAGCCGTAACGCCGGGAACTGAATCTTCAATCACTAGACATTCTTCTGGTGACACACCAAGTTGTGCTGCAGCATGGAGGTATATATCTGGTAATGGTTTGCCACGATTTGCAACGGATTCTGGCGCATAAATGTGACTACCAAAAAGTGATTGTAGTGAGGGAGTCGTCTGAATCTGGGTAAGAATGTCATTGGAGGTGTTTGTCGCAATGGCAACGGGGAGATTGTGTGCTAGAACATCTTTTAAAAAATCTTGAAATCCCTCTATAAACTTTGGTTGTTGTTTGTAAAGTTCAAGGAATTGATTAAACATTTCGTTCATGAGTGTTTCAAGCGTGTCAGGCAGATTGTACGCTTCTTTGCTTATTTCGCATGATTGTTTGACGGTAGCTCCAAGAACGCTCTGCATAAAATCGGCTGTAGGGGTAATACCCCGTACAGTAAGAATATGTGCGGCGGCTTTTTGCCACAAAATTTCAGTATCTAAAATAGTGCCGTCAAGATCAAAAATAAGAGCACGTATCGACATAAATCCTCTCCTTTGTTGATAAATTTCCGAATCTTAGTACCTTAGTCAAGATACCAAGTGGTCCCCATTTTTTATAGATAAAGGTGTAAGAATGAAGAATTTTATTCGTTCACTTGCAGTAGGCGGATGTTTTGTGATGACTCGCTTTGTTGGCCGGCTTATTGGCACACCTCTTATTGGCGCTACATTCGCTCGGTTGTCTCTCGGTGCAGCATTGGTCCCACTAGCAGGTTTTTATGGCGGCTCACTTGGTGCGATAGGTGCCGGTCTTTTTACGTTGATTATTGCAACTCTTTTGCATGGTTCTTTATCGTTGGCATCGTTGGCATTGTATATTCCTGGAATAATCGGCGGGCTTTTTTTTACGAAATCTTCACAGGCGAATTTGTCAGGGGATATCTCGTCTCGATTTATAAAAAGTCTTTTTTTCGTAGCCAGCATGCTTATTTTTTGGGCTAATCCCATAGGTCAACAGGCTTATATTTACCCATTATTGTGGCTAGCCCCGCTCGTACTTGTACTAATTAATCAGCAATCGTTGTTTGCTCGCGCATTAGTGAGTGCTTTTGCCGTGCATGCCGTTGGTGCATGCTGGTGGCTTTACACTATGCCCATGAACGCTGCTTTATGGCATGGCATGATGCCGCTGGTCGTTGTTGAACGTATGGTGCAAGCGTTGCTCATGGTTGTTGTGGTGAAAGTAGTTGAAAAAGTTTCAGGCTTGGCTAAGATTCGCCAGGTTGCTGCTCGTGTATCAATTCAGTAAAAATTCGGGGAATATATGCTCCAACATCTCGCTTGTGTTATGGATGGTAATCGTCGCTGGGCTAAAAAACGCGGGCTCTTTCCGTGGGATGGTCACCGTGAAGGCGTAACTGCCGCGCAACGTACTGTCGATTATTGTCTTGCAAAAAACGTTCCCTATTTGACGCTCTATACTTTTTCGGTTGAAAATCTTAAGCGTTCACTTGAAGAAAAAAGTTTTTTATTTGATCTGATAGCGCGCTTTGTTACTGACGTATTATTAGCCGATTATCGTGATCGTGGTGTATGTGTCAAATTTATTGGTGATCGCTCGCTTTTTCCTGACAGGCTGCGCGGTGTTTTTGAGCGCGTTGAACGCGAAACTTCCCACGGCACTGTTTTGACGGTCCATCTATTGTTTTGTTACGGCGGTCAGCAAGAAATTGTAGCAGCAGCGCGTGAGTTGGCAGAGCAAGTAGCACGCGGCGAGTTGACGCCTGAGGCAATTACGCAAGAGCTCTTTGCCGCAACACTCTGGTCTGGGTTGATTCCAGCGCCTGATTTGGTTATTCGTACCGGTGGCAACCAGCGACTGAGCAACTTTTTATCGTATCAATCTGCTTATTCTGAGCTCTATTTTAGTGACACGCTGTGGCCCGACGTAGATGAGAAATTTTTAGATACAGCGATCTCGTATTTTGAGTCGAGTAAGCGTAATTTTGGTGCGTAAGTTTTGGAGCCTAAGGGGAGAGTATGAAAATAACAGTGTTGGGAGAAGGCGCCTGGGGCAGTGCGATAGCACTTTTGCTTGCCCGAAACGGACATGACGTCACGCTCTGGTGCCATCATGATTCAGTAGCTCAAGATATTACAAAAACACGCGAGAATAAAAGGTTTTTTCCTGGCTTTACGTTTGATCGTTCTATCAAAGTCTCAGCAGACATGACAGAAGCGCTGTCGTCGGCGCAGATTATTTTTGAAGCAGTACCTGTCAAATATCTGCGTAGCACACTTGTATCGATCGATAACAACTATTTTAATCTCCCCTGGGTCTTATTGAGTAAGGGCATCGAGCAAAAAACACTCTTGTTTCCGACGCACATACTTGATGATGTTGCCCAGCACCCGGTACAATCAGCTGTCCTTTCCGGTCCCAGTTTTGCTCGCGATGTAGCTTTATGCCAACCAACGGCGGTAACTATTGCAACCCAAGATTGTCTGTTGGGAGCCAAGCTCTATGATATAGTCAAAAATGACTATTTTAGCCCCTACGTTTCACGAGACGTTATTGGGGTGCAGATTGGTGGGGCATTGAAAAATGTTCTTGCTCTGGGCGTTGGCATTCTTGAGGGAGCAGGGTACCAAGATAATGCTCGGGCTCTTTTTTTGACCCGCGGGCTGCAAGAGCTTGCTCTGCTTGCAGAAAAGCTTGGTGGTTCGCGTGACACGCTCTATGGTCTTTCGGGTATGGGAGATTTGATTCTCACCGCAATGGGCGAACAGAGTCGTAATACCAGTCTTGGTAGAACTTTGGGCAGTGGCGTGCCATTAGCGCAAGCACTGCAAGAGCGCGAAATAGCTCCTGAGGGTATCAATACCGCCTATGTCGTTCATGAGCTTTTGCAACGTGAACATATTGAAGCGCCGTTGCTTGATGGTATCTATCGGATAATAAGCGAAGATATGACCATTCAAGAGCTTTTTACTCAGCTCATGCAACAGCCGTTCGCCAATGAATGCGACCTGGCATAAGAAGATTAGAGGTATTGCTGATTAGCCAGTTAACGCAAACTCGATCTAAAAGTTTTATAATAAAGTAGCTCTCATCCCGATCTCCCTGAGTGTTTTCGACCTGTCCGCCGAAGCCTTGGCGAAGGCTGGAAGCTTTTTAAGCGAGAAAATGTATCGAATGGGTTTGAGGGAAATATAATTATAGGCCCCTTTATCTTTCGATATATTTTTGTATATAAAAAAGCGCCGGGTTTGTTTCCCAGCGCTTTTTTGTTTAATTTTGTTAAAACGTGTGTGTTTTGTTTATTAAGAAATCTTGTTTGAACGTTAATTATTTCTTGGGTATTGAGCTATAAAGGCTTCAATAGCTGCCGGCAAGTTTTCTATTACAACTTCTTCGTTGATAAAGGTATCGACTGTTTTATCAGCATTTTCTTGATTTTCATACCATGGTAGAAGATCTTTTAAATAGAGTGAACAGATCAAATCGACAAGCCTCTCTTTTTCCCAATGGCTCAAATGATATTTTTGAACAATGTCCTTTTCAATCCCTATGTGTACTATTTCATGTACTACCGTTTTTGCATAGGATTCTTTTGATCTCACGTATGAACCAAAGCTTGTTTTGATTTTAACAATACCAACATCGCTTCTCCATTCGTAGTTTCCGCCAGGCCCATAGAGGGTCAGGAGTATGTCATAGCTTTGTTTAATCTTAAAGTTCCAATTAGTTTGTAATACAGCAAGTTTTTTGAGTGTTTTTTTTACTACATCTTCAGTTTGACTAATAGCTTCTACGCTCGTATCAAATTTTGAGGCGTCATAAACTTCTTCATAAAAGAGTTGTCTCAAAGAATCTTTATTTTTCTCATCGAGTAGTTCAGGGTTTTTGTAGAGCCTTTCGAAATCTTTATGCATAGGTAAAGAAACTTTATGGCCATTATCGTTATACCCGTTTTCATTAAACCAAGGCAGTTCTTTAATTAAATAGCAGACAAAAGAAAAAGCTTCTTCTTTTGTCTGTCCTCTATAAAAAACGTCAGGGTTAACTGTGTGCAAGGACATTGGGTAAAGGCATGAAATAGAAGTCAAAGAAACAGTAACTGCTAAACAGATGTTTCTCAAAAGCATATTCTTCATAGTTTTCCAATACAACTCAAAAGAGTCGATGTTTTTAAAAGGGTCTGAATGTTATACAGTCGCACTGGCAATAATGCCCAGTTTTGCTAAATCTGCTTGAAATTGTAGGGTATTTTTGAATTGAATACCTTTAAAGCCTTTAAAAACTTCTGGAGTGCCATTTTTAGCATTTATTTCAAAAGCCTCGACGTTTTTCTTTTTGTCATCGATAAAGATCAAATTTTCTTTTGCCAGGTTATGTTCGGCAAGTTCTGTTTTTAATTGTTGGAAGTACTCAAGCGACGGCTTCTTTTTGATAAGCGGTATGCCGTTAGCGGTATGTGGTACTACTTGGGCAAAGTCGAAGTTACCAAAAAGTGAGCGGAATTTTTCTTTATAGTAGGCAAAATCTTGCTCACCCATGTTTGAGGCGATAACGAGCGAGTACGCTTGAGCGCGGAGATTATTAACGAGTTGTTCCATGCCAGCAATAGGTTTTTTATCGAGCATGATATGTTCGACCATCTCAGCAAGACGAGGTGCTTGGATTTTTAAAAGTTCAAGATAAGCACGGCCAGTTGCTTTTTGGTAAGCGAGGCAGACAATACAATAGACAAGATACGGATTTACAATGTTTTTTGCCACATCCCAGCGGTAGTCCCATAGGGTTGATGAGATAGGTTGGTTGTGGTCTAGGAGTACTTGATCGATATCAAAAGCAAAAGTTGTGTTGGCAGGCGTGCAGGGGAGTTGAAGTTCAACGGCTTGAACCGTTGCCGTAAGCAGTGCTAAACCAAGACCAAGACTAAAAAGTTTTGTGTTCATAAAAACCTCCGTAGAATTCAAAATGTTTTTGATGAGTTGTATTATACATTCCCAGATTCAAGTTCGAAGTGCAACACTTGAGGATATAAGAAAAGAGTGAGATGGCGTAAGCTATCATGCAAACTTCTTATTCCGTAAGAAAGGCACGATATGACTTACAAACATCTCACTCAAGAAGAAAGATACCATATCTACGAATCCCAATCCATTGGAAAGTCGTTACGACAAACAGCAAAAGAGCTGAAAAGGGCCACATCTACCATCTCTCGCGAGACTAAACGCAATACAGGCGAAAGAGGCTATAGGCCGATTCAAGCGCATAGATTTGCCTGTGAGAAATCTCAACGACGTGCAAATGGACCTCGAATAGACCCAAATGTGTGGGCTGCCGCACAGCTATGTTTGGAAGAGAAGTGGAGCCCTCAACAAATTGAGGGTCGATTCAAGTTTCTTGAAATAGGCAAAATTAGCCATGAATCGATTTATCAAAGACTTCTACTGGACAAAGAACTTGGCGGAAAGGTCTACATGAATCTTCGAGGGCAGAAGAAACGTCGCAAGCGATATGGCAGTGGCCGAGATAGGCGAGGCCAAATCGTTGGACGAGTTTCTATACATGAGCGTCCAGATGTTGTTGAAAAAAAGACGCGATTAGGTGATTGGGAAGGAGATACTGTTATTGGAGCAGCGCACAAGCAAGCGATTGTTTCGGTTGTCGAAAGGGCTACTCAATACGTACTTTTGAAAAAAGTTGAACGAAAAACTTCTGACGCGGTTAAAGATAGCCTTATCGAACTTATGGAGCCATACGAAAACGCAATTCACACGCTAACTCTTGATAACGGAAAAGAATTTGCTGATCATGCCAAAGTCACTCAAAAGCTTGGCACAGCGGTCTATTTCGCAGATCCATATTCATCATGGCAACGAGGTCTTAACGAACAAGTTAACGGACTGGTAAGACAGTACTTCCCAAAGAAAAAGAATTTCTCTAACATTACACAACAAGAGGTTTTCTATGTGGCACGTAAATTGAACCATCGACCAAGAAAACTGTTGGGTTATAGAACCCCTCAGGAAGCGTTTTTTGAACTAGCTAAACAACAGGGTGTTGCACTTCGAGTTTGAATCCGCGATTAATTATTGGGGCTTTGCATGCGTTGTGAAATGTACACACTTTGCCCTGTTGTTTTAAATCAAGGGCAATTTGTTCAAGTTCATCGGGTGATAAATAGTGTTTTTTAGTGTTGATAAAATCTTGGGCCGTATTTATTGCATTTTCGCGATCAGCTTGGGTGACGAGTCCTGAGGATATTCGCTTTTCCATTTCTTCATCGTTTTTTAGTACTTCAAGAGCTTTGTGCATGAACGTAAGTTTTTCTTTTAGATTGTTAGCGGATTCTTGCACGCATGTAGAGCATTGTGTTGCATAATGGCCTTCAATATCGGCACGTCGTTCGCAATAAGAAGTTAAATATTTACCTGCTAACCATCTGCCAGCGAGAACACCTGCAATCATAGATAGTGGATATAAAATGTTTAATTTGCCATCAGGTTTTATTAGCTTAGTCAAAACAGGGCCACTCATAAGTCCTGTTGCAAGAAATGGGGCGATAGCCATTTCATCATTATATTTTATATGAACAGCTTCATGATGGATTATGCAGCGATTTACGCCATATGAAGTGTCTGCATTATCAAAAGTATCTTTGTATAAATAGATCGCTTCTGCTTGAGCTAAACCACCATCATGTTCGTCTTCAGGTTCTAAGAATCTAATTGGAACCTGTCTTTCTGCGGGAATGCCAACAGCGATTTGGGCATCGGCACCCATTTTTTGAAATTCAGGAGAAGCAGGGGTGCCTCTAAGAATAAAACCAGAAGCAATCCATGAGTTAAATTGATTCATGGGTTTTGATTGTGCCATCGATCCAACAACTCTGTCAAAGAGTGTCTTTTTATTAAGACTCTCCATTGGGTAGAGCGGAATCGATGTACAGAACATAAGGCTTATAAAAAGTTGTTTAGTCTTCATGTTTTACTCTCATTTTGAGGGTATATGGCGCAGTGTAGGTTTTTGATTCATGGGCTTTTTGTATGTAAAGCCAATTTAACTGTGTTTTACAGCTTAATAATAGAATAAATCGTTTAAGTTTTAAAGTCAAAGGCCCTGGTTGGTACCTGCTTTTAGTAAAAAGATTGAGGGTTTGGCGCGAGCAGCCGTTTCTGAGTATTTTACAAGCATGGGCGCAGTCGAGCGCCTAGAGCGGTTTTGAAAGAAACCTGTTTGTTAGAGTGTGCTTAATGGCAAGAGAGGGGTATTTTATTGGTCATATATAAAGTGCTTAAAGCGCGACTAATGGCAACAAGGGACTCATGGTAGAGATTGGTGGCATAATGCCCATAGTAACCAGTTCAGCTTCAAGCGCCTCTGGTATAGTAAAAACAATGCCGATATAGCCTGTATCTTTCGATGCCTGGACATTATCGGTACGATCATCGATAAAAATAAGATTTGTGGTCTTTTTGTTATAGGCAAGAATGCGGTCTTTCATACGTTCAAAATAGCGAAGCTGTGGTTTTTGCGTGACGTCGGGAAAAGTACTGTAATCAGCAAAAGTATAGGTAGCAAAGCGTGAAAAGATGGGAAATCTCTCTTGGTGGAGTAGAAATTCGTTGGCAGTTTCGTTCGTGCCAATATGGAGCTCATAGCCAAGAGAAAGTAGCGTCTTGATAATGGCGACGGTCTTTGGGTCTGTTATACGGGTGGTGATCAGTTCGCGAGCAAAAGGAACGAGACCTGGTTGTTTGCGCTCAAAAAGTGAAATATAGACACCCACAGGAGCTGTCATGCGGATTAAGGTAAACACGTCTTTTAGAAGGCTAAAATTAAAAAGAGCTTTAAAAATTTCTACTTTGTACTGCCATGCCAGTGAGAATATGGGTATGGTACGCTTTACAATGACGTCGTCAACGTCAAAAACAATGGCTGTGTTTGATGGCCGGTAGTCGTTTTTTGTACTATTTTTCAGAAGAGGTGTAGAGAGGGTATGTGCGTTGTGAGTCATAGCTGCTTGTGGCGTGAGCGCGTTGATACTCTTGGTTGTAGTAGCTTTTGCAGCAGGTGTGTTTGAATTTTGAGCAGTAATTGCTTGCGCGTTAAGTACGTTCACGAGTAAGCAACAAGTAAGCACCATATGTGCGTGATAATTCATAGTATTCCCCCCTTGAATTGATCCCTGTCTTTACTGTAGCAATCTAGGACTGCTGGGCACAATAGTTAGAGATTAAGAGAGAGGGCTTAGGGGATGTGCAGGAGTACGGTTGGTAATTTGCCAGGATCAGTGTTTATAATCGTGCCAGTTCGTGGCTGTTGATCAACAATAGGTGCCAGGAGAAGTTGTTTTTTATCGCTATAGCACGAAGAATCAGAGGTAATTTCAAAACGAATATTCAAAGCCTCGAGCCAGGGAAGTATCTCGCCAATTGATTTTCCGATAAACGATGGCCAGATGACCAATTTTGTCTGTTTTTCTGCGCAATAGATAATCATGGCTGATTTGGTGAGGGGTTGCCCAGGAGCTGGAAATTGGGCACAACAGGTGCCAGCGGGAGCAGCATGGGGAATGTCAGAAAAAGTAACGGAAATGCGGTGTTGAGCAGCTTCTTTTTCGATTGCGTCGCGGGAAAGTGTTAAAAACGAGGGAGCTGTTGGCAGTGGCGGTTGTTCTGCAATAACCAAAAATGCCGTTTGATGGGTTTTGATTGATTGTCCTGCAGCGGGGGACTGGATAAGTACCGTGCCTTCAGGCACATCTAAACTTGGTTTGCGCGCGCTGATGCGTACGCCGATACCCTGTTCTGATAATATTTTTACTGCTGAAGTAAGAGGTAACCCAACGACACTGGGTGTTGGCAATGTTTCGGCGCGAAAGAGAAAAAGAGCGATACCGTAGCCTGCGGCAAAGCAGCCAAAGGGTATAAGCCAGAGAAATTTTTTTAGTATCATGAATATATCTTGCCAATAAAATAAGCAGTTTTTGTAGGATAATACGTTTTAATCTTAAACAAGTTTAATCTTATAGTACGGAAAAATTAAGTTTTTTGTTATAAAGAACGCGAACTCGACTTAAAAACTTTATGATAAAAAGTAGTTCTCGTCCCGATCGCCCTGAGTATTTCTGAGTTTTTCGTAGAAAAAAGAGGAAATGTATCGAATGGGTTTGAGGGATAAATAAGATTCGTCCCCTCTATCTTTCGATACATTTTTGCTTACGCAAAAACACTGAAATACGATCGGGGAGATAGAGTTCGCGTTAGATTTTAATAAGAAATTATTTTCGTAGATAAGCACTTTGTTATATTGTTGAATTCAAAAGAAAGAGCCGTCTTTTGTAAAAGACGGCTCTTGGATCTAAATGAGGTAATCAATAAGCCGGATTCTGTCTCTGCACGTTGGCAGAGTGGCAACCATGTATCTTAGCGACATACCCGCATGTTTAACCGGAACGAATAACCGACACATGCCTATTTTGTCTTGCTCCCAGAGGGGTTTACCCCGCACTACCATTACTGATAGTACCCGGGCGCTCTTACCGCCCGTTTTCACCCTTACCTTCATGATTTCTCGCAAAGGCGGTTATTTTCTGTGGCACTCATCCATAGGCTTACGCCTCCCTCCACTGGTCTTGGCAGACCTTATGAGGCTCTGGATTCGTTAGGAGTCCGGACTTTCCTCTTGAGGAGCTCACATAAATGTGGACTTAAGACCTCGAGCGATTGCCTAGATGACCTCAAATTTTATTTCAAAGAAAATAATGCTAGTAGAATAAGTGTAGCAATTGAACAAAAGGTTGTACAGTCCCAAGATACAAGGTTTTGTACGGCTATGTGGTCGATAATCAGTCGATGGGCGATTATGCCTACGAGTGCGAGACAAAAAGGTTGATAGCGTTTTGAAAATCTGAGCCGTTGGCCATAGGCGCCGGCTAACGTGAGGGGAATTAGGTACCAGAAAAGGCGCAGCTCGTTGCCATAGAGAAAATGGGCTAAGAGCATAAGAACAAAAAAGACGATTGTGAGTCGTTTAAAGGGGTTTTTTGTGTATAAAATGAAGATATAGAAAGCCAAAGTGCACAAGATGAATGGTTGCATGCAGACGCGCGAAACGAGAAGGTCTGTGAAGGCAAAGATGGCAGCAAAAAAAAGTGTAATAAGAGAGACAAACATGGGTCCATTCCTAAGGCATTGTTTTTTGAATCTTCTATGTTAGTCTAAGGCGCAGATGAGCGGATGTCACGCTTGTTGTAGATAAAAAAAAGAGTAAAGAGAGTAGAAAAGGAGTTTCTTCTATGAAAAAAATGTTAGTTATCGCGTTATTATCAAGCACTATGATTTTTGCGGTTAAGCCAGCAGTTGTGGTACCTGTAAAAGCAGCTGTTGTAGCGGCAAAAACCGTTGTAACAAAAATAGCCCCAGTACAATCATGCAAATTAGCTGCTGTAGTTAGCGCTTCGATGAATTATCTTAAAAATCATAAGCTTGTTGCTGGATCAGCAGTTGTTGTTGCAGGCGTTGCAACGTTGTATTACACCAATGCAGAATTCAGAGCTATGGTTCGTGGATGGCTTGGTCTGGATACAGAAGCCAAAAAATAAGCGATCTTTAGATCGAGGATCTTTAGATTAAGAATTTTCTGATCTAAGATTTTTAAAAGGCACTGGCGAAAGTCGGTGCCTTTTTTATTTGGGGCGGTGAAGGACGCCTCGGGGAGATTTTTTCACGTTCAAATTTTGTATAAAAAAGCGGACATCGTTTCCAATGTCCGCCCAAGAAATTTAGATGTGATCAGTAGTTCTTACGCAATACCTATGACGCTATCAACATTAAGTGCGCCTTGTTTATTGAGCCAATCTTTAGTTACAGGTACTTTTGAATGATTATGATCATAAGAATCATAAAAAGAGCCTGAGAAATCTACGTTGTCGAGATTTGTTCCGTTGAGCTTTGTATTAATTGATAGCTCTGTGTTAGATAGATTTGCATTAGATAGATTTGCCTTACAGAGCTCTGCATGAGAGAGATTTGCCTTAGATACATCTGCTTCAGATAAATTTGCTCCAAAGAGATGTGCACAAGAGAGGTTTGCTCTTGAGAGGTCTGCTTTAGATAGATTTGTCATAGCAAGATTTGCTTGAACGAGATCTTTGTTAGATAAATTCGTGTTAGAGAGGATTGCTCCATAGAGGTCTGCCTTGAAGAGGTTTACTTTAGACAGATTTGCCCCAGAGAGGTTTGCCTCAAAGAAAGTCGCTCCAACAATAACTGCTTCAGAGAGATTTGCGTTAGAGAGATTTGCCCTATACAACCTTGACTGAGAGAGATTTACTTTAGAGAGATTTGCGTTAGAGAGATTTGTTTCAGTAAGAATTGTGTTCGAAAGATCTGCTTCAGAAAGGTCTGCTTCAGAAAGATCTGCTTTAGAAAAACCTGCTTCGCGTAGCGTTGCGTGAGATAAATTTGCCTTAGGTAGCTTTGCGCGAGATAAATTTGCGTTAGGTAGATATGCTTCAAAGAGATCTACATGAGTGAGAGTTGCGTCAGATAGATCATAATTCTTATTGTTTATACAAGGCCCGACCTCGTCGGAAGTGCCCATCACAGGAAGACGCTTATTTGTTTTTACGTAGTCCAGGGTTGCTTGGTTGTAACCAAAGCCAGTTTGAGTAGCCAAACTGAGTACCAGGGTAAAGCTGAGTGTTTTTATTGATTTCATATAGTCCTCCATTAAATAGCAATGTTTAAATACAATTTGTACCATTTTTCCATCTTAACTTAATTATATAGGTTAGATTTAGCCTTGTCAAAGGGCATGAAAGAGGCCCTGCTGGAGCTGCAGAACTCAAAAAAGGTAGTTCGTGGATGGCTTGGTCTGGATACAGAAGCAAAAAAATAAGCGATCTTTAGATCGAGGATCTTTAGATTAAGAATTTTTTGATCTAAGATTTTTAAAAGGCACTGGCGAAAGTCGGTACCTTTTGCTTTTAAAAAGAGCTAGTTTCTCCCTGTTTTATGCTATACTGTCAGACGATCTTTCATCAAAATCTTTATCTCTAAAGCTCTTTATTCACCGTGAGTATCATGCGTTGGTCAACTCTCATCACCGTTCTTTTTTCTCTTTTTGCGTTAGCTGGAGCCTTTATTCTTGGGCTTTTGGTCTTTATCTCGCATGACGGGGTACTCGACTTTTCGCCCTTAGAGCGTTCTGTATCTGCTCGGCCTACGATTGTGCTTGATGACAAGGGCGCTGAATGGACCCGTTTTCAGCTCGATAGGCGCGATCCTATAGTTTTTTCGGCTCTGCCTAAACATTTGGTGAATGCGTTTGTAGCAGCCGAAGATTGGGATTTTTTCTCGCATAAGGGCATCTCATGGAAGGGCATTGTGCGTTCAACGCTGGTCAATTTGTATCATAGACGCATTGTGCAGGGGGCAAGTACTATTACCCAGCAGCTGGTTAAGTTACTCTTTTTTGATTCCCAGCGTACGTTTAAACGTAAAATCAAAGAACAGCTGTATGCGTTATTACTAGAACAACGCTATAGCAAAGAGTACATAATGCAGCTCTACTTGAATAACGTCTATTTTGGCTGCGGTATTTATGGTGTTGAAGCGGCAAGTCATACTTTTTGGGGAAAATCAGTCTCGGCGTTAACAGTTGATGAAGCTGCTGTGCTTGCTGGTATTGTGCGTTCACCTGGATCGTATTGTCCATTATTGCATCCTGAAGGGTCAGCCAAGCGTCGCAATGCTGTGCTTACTAAAATGGCTCGACTTAATTTTGTGACAGAAGACGAAAGTTCTTCGTATAAAACAAAGCCGTTAATTTTGGCTACTCATGCTCTTGATCATGCGGCGCATGTTAAAGAGATGTTACGCCAGTTCTTGGAAGAACGTTTTGGCCGACAAAAACTCTATACAGGGGGCATGGTGGTCAAAACAACTCTTGATACTTCGTTGCAAAAGACAGCTGAAAAAGCATTTAAACAACAGATAGATTTATTGCGTAAAACGTTGAGAAATAACATAGATGGTGGCGTTTTATCTATCGATCCGCGTACAGGGGCTATTAAAGTACTGGTTGGTGGCTATAATTTTAAAGAGTCGCAATTTAATCGCGTAGTACAAACAAGCCGTCAAATAGGTTCGCTTATTAAACCACTTGTTTATGCAGCTGCTCTTGAACAGGGGAAAAGCTTTGCTGACACTTTGATCGATGAACCCTTTGGTCTTGAAGAAGCACATGGCACGATTTGGGCTCCAAATAACTATAACTTGAAGTTCGAAGGTCGTATGACCTTGGCTCGAGCATTGTATCGTTCGAACAATATCGTAGCTATCAAAACATTGCTTGAAACGGGTTATGATCGTGTGCTTGAAGTTTCTCGTCAATGTCATTTGCAAGGGCCGTTTAATCGTTACCCATCGTTGGCCCTCGGGTGTCTTGACGGCACGCTTAACGAAGCAACGGCTTTCTTTAATATTTTTGCCAATAATGGACGGTATGTTGAACCATATGCTATTGAGTGGGTAAAAGATATTTTTGGCACCAAAATCTATCGTCATGAAAGGCAAGAAATCCAAGTGCTGTCGCCACTTATTAGTGGTCAAGTTGCCAAAGCTTTAATGCTTGCGCTTAAGATGGTTAGAAAGTGGTATCCAGCAGGTGCGTGGCTTGAAACAGAGGCGCTTAGTAAAACAGGTACGACTAACGATTGTCGTACAAATTGGTATGTCGGCTCAACGCCAGATTTAACAACCGGTGTCTATATTGGGTGCGATGATAATACGCCACTGGGCAAAAATAGCTATCCTTTACGGACGGCATTTCCAATTTGGTTGCAGGTACATCGTGCTTGTAACCATGAGCATGCAGTGTTTGTGCTCGACCCACGATTGCAGATGGTTTTGATTGATGAAATGTCAGGACGACGCGTTTCGCAGCCTGGTGATGGCGTTATCGAGATAGCAATAGTCTAATTCAGGTGGAAAATGGAACAGCATATTTTCTTGCTTCAACGATTGGACGAAAAAAGAAATTTGGGGTGAATTGATGGAGTTTTATAGTCAAGCTCTTGATCTGGAATGGCTTATTATTGATGTCACGTTGACGATCACCTTGATTTTTCATGTCCTTGGCTATGGCCGGTTTTTTGACCTGAGACGCACGTTTTTAGGCTAAATCTTTAACAATCTCTCAAAAATGATCGTTTTTAGGGCAAATTCGACCACTTCCCACCCATTTTATGGTCTAAAGGTCAATTTGCAACACTTAACCCTTCTTTTGCTTCTCTCTACTCCCCCCTTGACAAATAATTTCTATTTGTCATAATTATAGTATGATTAAAAAGTCATTAAAAATGGGTGATTTAATAAGGAGGTTTTATGAAAACTTTAATCAATAAACTGTTATTATTAGTCCTTTCCTTACTCTCAATTTACACGCCAGCCAACGCTATGTGGCGTTCGGGCGGACAACGTTTAGCACGTGCGGTAACCCCAGCGCTGCAAGAAGCTCGCTCTATCCTTGCGACCAAAATGGCTCAAGCAGGAAAAACCCTGCGTACAACGCCATTGGTTAAAAATTCGGTTCGCGCCTTTGAAAACCTTGTAAACAAGGGACAAAAATTCGCGCCCGCTTTTGAACAATTGGGTAAATCTGCGGCAGCTAAAGCTCCTGCTCTGTGGAGTTTTGGCGTTACTGGTTTTACTGCTGGCGCATTGGCCTACAGCATGGCGCAGAATATGGCGCAGAATGGTAAACTACCTTCTGTCATCACTGAATTACCAAAAAATACGTCAGCCTTTTCATTTCCCGAAGAACTCACGGTAGAAAAGTTGAATGAAAATTCTTCAACCTTGATAGAGCAATACAAGGATAATCCGAAAGCGCTTACAGCATTGATAGAGTTCGTGCTCCAAAATTTTGCCTCTGTCTCCTGGTATACACTCCGAAACATCCAAGAACGGTTCCCTGAAGAAGCAATGAAAGGTGTAATAGAAAAATTTTTCGCCGCCGCTACTCAACAGATAGCTAAAATCGATTATGGGACTGTCTCTTGGCTAGTCTGTAATTTTCCGGAGCTGGCTGTAGAGGAACTTGTCGATGCGGCAGCCAAGCAAATTACTGAAGTCGATCCGGGCATTATTAAAGGGCTTATCGAAAAATCTAACAGATCGACCTATGCCACACAAAAATTCACAGTGGCTGCTCTGGCAAACTGCGCTGAAATTCCATCGACAACATTACTAATGCTCTTTAAAAAAAATGATTCGACCCAATTTCAGTCGGAACTAAAAGAAGCTTTGGCAAAAGCCATCGAAAAATTACAAAAAACTGACCGCGTCAATTTTCTTGAAAAATATTTTTTGTATGAGGAATTATTTAAAGAGACTCCTTCTATAGCCCTTCCAGCAGATTTATGCATAACAGAAAAACACCTTGTGTATACCAAAGCAGCTAGCCTACGACAAAGACAAGAATTAGAATTGTGTGGCCAGGGTCTACTTTATAGCACACCTTCCTTGCGTAGAATAGTCAACAGCATTATCAAAAAAGAAAAGGAATTGAGCAAGCAAGGGTGTTACACCTTCGTACACGGACAATGCTGGAAATATCTTCTTCATGAAAGAATATTTACCGACCTCTGGACCGCTCACAATGGAAAACAGGCCAAAAATTTTCTGTTCGCTCACGTACGAAACAGAGATGACAAAAAAACAGAAGAATTAACCCGCCAAGAACTTATGCAAAATGGTGGACATGATGATAAGGCCCTTCTCTTTCTAAACGCCCCATTTTTTGGTTGGACAAGCAACATGCGTGCAGGTGAATCATCAGTAGGCTATTTTTTAGATAACAAAAACGCAAATCACGTCCAATTCTCATTAAAAGATTCTTTTGAGCTTCACGGTGCCAGCGATATTTATGAACAACATGCCGAAGAACTAACGAATCTTGAAAAAGAATACAACAACCTCTGCGATAGCCATGGCAACATGTTACTTTTCGCAGTACCCAAAAAATTAGCCGAAAAATAT
>Ga0351932_1045_pt2 | contig 46789 bp, 23 predicted proteins | sample TotcelHT113001L8_FD_206847 | JGI IMG/M metagenome (GOLD analysis project Ga0351932, IMG submission 206847) | Enriched cells from coal bed in the Powder River Basin, Montana, United States - Total cells T11 rep2 HSBNCT.T11.300.1.L8 ... | reverse complement strand
AAAATAATTGCCGGAAGGTGTCCATAGTATCGTTTCCAGTAAATCAAAGTCAATATGGACATCGCAGACAACTTTCGATTTGACGGCACATTCATCATATTCGGATGCTGGCGATGAATCCCATACTATCCCTCCCCCTACTCCGTATTCGGCCTCGCAGGAATTTTTATCAACAAGAAGAGTCCGGATGGCGACATTAAACTGCATCCTGCGGCCGGGCAGCATAAAGCCCATGCTACCGGTGTAAATGCGCCGAGGAGTCGTTTCCAGTTCTGCAATGATCTGGGTGGTGCGCACTTTCGGCGCGCCGGTACATGATGCCGGCGGGAAAATGGCCTGGAAAATCCGGGACAATAAGGCGCTGGTCTCTGCCCGGACAGTGGAAGTCATCTGCCAGACCGTGTCATACTTTTCAATTTCAAACATGGTCGGGACCTCAACCGTGCCCGGAACGGCAATCTTCGTCAAATCATTGCGCACCATGTCAACAATCATGATATTTTCCGCGCGGTTTTTTTCCGAGGAACGCAGTTTTCCTGCCATTGCGAGATCATCTTCATATAGAAGTCCCCTCGGCATCGTGCCTTTCATCGGTTTGGATGTGATTTCATTGCCGTTCAGGCTGAAAAACAATTCGGGCGAAAAAGAGCAGATCGCGTAACGTTCTGTCTCTATGAAGGCGGCATAGGGCACGTGACCTGAGCCGGCAATTTTAACAAAATAAGCCAAAGCGCCGCCCGGAAAATGCGCGCGGAGACGATAGGAATAATTGACCTGATAAGTATCGCCCCCAGCAAGGTATGATTTTATTGACTGGATGGATTTTTCGTATTCGTCACTGGTCACAGAACTTTTCCATTCCGGCGACCAGGAGGCAAGGTTTCTGACAGGCGGCGGAGTAAATTCCTCGGCTTTGCCGAACAACCCGAACCAGACAAGCGGAAAGTCACCGACGTGATGAAAGCGCAAAGCCCGATCAAACGCCGCTCCGGCTTCATAGGCTATGAACCCGGCGGCATATAGCTCGTTTTTTTCAACTTCTTTTTCAACTTGCTCCAGCAACGGAACAACTTCATTTGACCGAAAAGCTACAAGGACTTTCTGCGGATTCCGGAATAAAATCCATTTTGATTCAGATGGCGAACGAATAACGGCCTGAATCCCGGCAAAATGACCAGCCGATAATGGTTTATTTAACATGCGACTTCATGATTGAAACATTGATTATACGCGAGAGAAGGACAACGCTTCTGTTTGTTTCATGCAAACTCAATGATACCAAGTTTGTCCGGGTTGAAGCGGCCCATCCCCAGTCTCTCCCTCGTTTGATCCTTGCCAGCCGGGAAAGAATCATATTCGGTCTCCTTTCCTTCCCGCATTAAAAGTCTTTTAAGGCCGCAGGCGGCGGCCTTCTCGGTCATTATCCAGGGAATAACCCTGACCGGGACCGTCAAAACCCCGTTGACGACATTTAATTTTCGCGTAATGTTCCATTTCATCGCGCCGGTAGAACTGAAATCGTGGCAATCACCCTCCTGGCTGAAATAAAAAAACCTTACCGGCTGGATTGAATAGCGGTCCATGACACGCAGGTGAAAATGCCTCGCGTTATAGTCCGTGATGATTCTTGCCTCTATTTCAAATCGCAGGGCGTGCTTATCCAGCAAGGCGCGCCATTTGAATGTTTTCTGTTCGATCCACTTTCCCGATGACTTCATTACAGGACGCCGGTCAGCGGCATATTGATTAATTTTGCCAGCTGCAATCGCCGCGCGTAATTCTGGGATCCCGGATTTCAGGAGCGCCTTGATCTGCTTGAGGCTTTTTTCAAGGCGTTTACGATCATACTGGTAAGCCTCCGCTTCCGGATGGAAGCCAAGGCGTGAATCAAGCCGGCACAGTTCCAGCAACCTCGCGCGGTTGGCCAGTTCAGAAGACAAAATCATTTCCAGACGGCTCAGAGATTTTTCAGATTTACCTTCTTGAGCATAAATATTGTGCCGCGTTAGATAAAAATCCATTATATTTCGCGCGCACTCAAATTGCAACCCGAGCGCTTCGGCCAGACGGATATCAGCGAGACGCTCGGGGTTACCGGTAAATGGAGCAGCCAGTCCATTCAGAACTGTCATTCCCTTCCGCCATTTTTCACAAATTCGCCCGGTCATATCCAGCGCTTCCGTGAGAGTGTAATTGCCGGACAGGCATTCGCCGATCGCGTCACCGCTTGGCGGAAAATCAGGCATCCAGGTCGGGGCCAATGGTAAATTTATTTGCTTTAAATAAAGCGGCCAGACCGAACCGCAATGAACCGGGCCGTAGTACTGGACCATGTTGCATAGGGGATAATTTTCGTATGCATCCGAGAATAAACGCCATGCACCAGCCGCTTTTTCAGCCGCCCGCCCCCATTCGGGTCGGGCCAGGGAAAGAAGGAATTGCTTTTCCGTCAAATTGAAATTTTCAAAAGCAAGCATGCCGGCCGCCCGGTGCATCAAGCCGGGATAATTGCCGAAATACCAGCACTGCATGACGTGTTTGCCGCCCAATTCGCGCAATTTGCGATATTTGCGGTATAAAATTCCCGGCACCGGCACATAGGGCACTGTCGCCACTTCATGGGAGCAGCAAACCTGCATTTTTGCCGATACTTCCGTGCCGGCCGAAGAAGCATTTTCGGCAAGAAGCCGGAAATTATCTGAGGGCCCCACGCCTGAAAGCCAGTAGTCGCCGCCCGTCCTGATCTTTCCCAGCTGTTTGATTTTGATATTAGATTCAAAATTGTATTGAAAGATCACGTTGTCAGGCATATGTGCGGCCAGTTCACGCACCCATCTGGCCGGGCTTTCGGTGTTGGGCATATAAAACCAGGCAATCAGTTCGGCGGAGGGACTGGCCGCTTTCATCCCCTCGCGCATGGCGCTCAAGGTATTATGAATTATCCGCCATTTTGGCATCTGGTCGCATCGCTGGCAGCCAACTTTACCATCCTGGAAAGATGCAATTGAACTTAAGCAAGTGGTCGAACGCTCCCCGTGGGTTATGTTGATAATCCCGCCCAGGCCGGGCACTTCGCTGAAAATGTAATTAACAGATTCGCGTATGTATTTTTGAGCAAGCGCTCTCACGGGGCAAAAAGCCTTTTCGCCGCCCAGGTCTGCTCCTCCAAGTTCAGGATATTTTTGAAGGAGAGGATCGTCTTTTTTCCAGGCAACCGGCTCAATATGGAAAATCCAGATTTTAATGCCGTATCGGGCGCACTTTGCAACGGTGCGACTGAGCTTGGCCAGGCGGCGCGGCGCGTCCGGCGGCAATTTCGTTATTGAAGTTTTGCATAGATCACGCCACTCCACCGTCAGCCAGAGTCCGTTTATACCCTCGTGCGCCAGCCGGTTCAGGTATTCATCCGGGTAATAATCAACGTCATCCATCAATTCGTCGCGATTGAAAGGCGGACGCTTGATCGGACCGAAATAACAGCGGGAGATGCGGTTCTTGAGCCACGGTTTGCGATTAATACGACCGAGCGGCAGAAACGGCCCGTCCGCCGCCAGGAGCATGTCCTCAAGAAAAAATATCGCGCGCCGCATGCCTTCCGTGTCGGCCGACTGCACCCGGCAGGTGTTTTTGTTAGTCCGTATGAAAAATTCTTCGAAGCGGGAAGTGTGTGTTTTTTCAAAAATAATCCGGTACTTGCCGCCGGAGCGGATCCCGGCCTCTCCCATAAATTTTTCCAGGTCGGAATAGGCCGTTTCCAGCAGCTTGGATTTGAAGTTACAGGCCAGGCTGATGCCGCCGGATAGATCCGCTTCTCCGGGCCCGCATTCATGCCGGCTGTAATGGAAAACGCTCTTAAGCGGCTGTCGCAGGGCCGCGACAAAAGGCCATTTGTCAACTTGCGTTCCTCGCATCCCGGCCTGACCGGGCTTTCGGTCATCGGCGTTAGACATTGTTCACGGTCATTTCTGTATATCAGATTTCCAGGGATCGTAATGAGGATGGGGAACGCGCGGAACGCGCATGCCGCCGGTGCGGTAAATCACGGGAGGCGCCTCACACTCAATTTTCAAGACAGTGCACTCATCATCCGGCGGCTGTTCCGGCAATCCGGTCACCTTGAAAACATTGTCCTTCCGGGTGAATTTATATTTTTTTCCGGCTCCAAGGATGGACACGGACTTCACCTCCGTTTCCAGGCCGGCCAGGGCATACTCGGAGCCCGGCCACTTGATTGAAAGCATATAAAGATTCTTTCCTGAGGCGGTAAAAACGCCCTGGTGACTCCATTCGCTGCGGCCATTTCCGCGAATGTACATGTCATAATCAAATTTATCTGTGTTGGTAAGCGCTTCCGAATTAACCTTCAACCACTTCCCGATCCGCTTGAGAATCCTGGCCGATTCGCGCGGTATGCTGCCATCGCCTGCCGGACCGATGTTCATCAGCAGGCTGCCCTGCCCGTTGGCGACCGTGGTCAGCATCCTGATGATCGTCTTGACCGACTTCCAGTTTGAATCATATTTGTTGTAGCCCCAGCTCTCGTTCATGGTCATACAGGCTTCCCAGGGCCGCCAGGGAACTGGAACGGTAACATGCCCCTCCGGGGTAGCGAAATCATTCGGGAGCCCGTTGCGGCCGGGGAAAATAATTTGCGGCTGGATCGAATTAGCCATCTTGTTCATTTTCTCAGCCTGCCAGCCTTCCGCGTTGAAAGGCCAGCCGCCGTCATACCACAATATTTCCACCGGGCCGTATTTAGTCAGAAGTTCCCTGATGCGATCGAAGGTGTTATCAATGAAAATCTTGTATTTGGCCTTGTTTTCCAGCGCCGCGACGGCGTCCGGTTGGTCAAACCAATTATTCAGGCTGTGATAAAGTCCTATTTTCAGGCCATGTTTCCTCGCCGCCGCGATTATTTCCGCGACAAAATCCCTTTTTGCCGCCGTCTTTGTGGAACAAAAATCGCTCAGGGCAGTGTCGTAGAGGCGAAAGCCGTCATGATGCATGGTGGTGAAAACAATATATTTCATGCCGGCTTCGACCGCGAGCGCGCAGACGGCATCGGCATCAAACTTGCGCGGGTTGAACCTGCCCGCCAGTTTCCGGTATTCATCCGGTAAAATGCCCTCCCTGTTCATGGCCCATTCACCTCGCCCGAGCATGCTGTAAAGGCCGAAGTGCACGAATAAACCGAATTGTGCCCCACAGAACCATTTTAGCGTCTCTTCTTTCTTTTGCATTTTATCTCCTGAAATTAAGTTATATTTACGGTAACTTTTATCAAAAATTAAGGATATTGCCACTGCTATTCACAAATTATCAAAGCCCTGTCGCGAAATTCGCGGCAGGAAACTTGCCAGCCCCCTCTTGTTTTTGCCGATAACCAGGCCTGGTCCCCGATGGCAAGCTTAACAGACTTAAAATCTGCACGGGGAAATTGAACCTTAACCGCCACCGGCAGGCGCTCCTCCAGCGGCACCGCCGGGTGGAAGCCTGAAAGCTCATTTACAAGGTGAATCAGGGTCTTATCATCCTGTTTCCAATACGCCACCTTTACGCAGGCAGGGGCTTCAACTTTAACCCGGGCGGGCCCGATGGCCGTATCAATCAAATGCTCAATCAAGTGACGGCTCCACGCGTAACCGATGTCCTGCCAGAGCGATCTTTCCATAAACAATGAACCGCACTGGAACGCGACATAGATCATTTTCCCGCGCCCGACTCTTCTCGACACGATTCCCGGAGACTCTTTCCATTTTCCCGACGCATCATCCCTGTACCTGATTGACGCCAGCACCTTCCAATTCCTGTCCGCCGTGATTTGAAGGGCTTCCGCCGGCAAATAAACCGACGGCCGGTCATGCAGCTGAAATATCTCGCGTTCCTCGACCGGCTCCGGATGATCGCCCACGCTGATATCCTCACCGAGCCATTCTTTTACACTGCCTTCCTTAAACACGAGATACTGGGCCGGATGGGCGCTGACTTTTTCCTCAAAAATGAGCCTACCCTTCTCCTCTATCATGTAAAACGGTTTCCGGGTAGTGACCGGTCCGGCCAGCGTCAGTCCTGAATTCTCATAAACCAGTTTATTCGTGATCTTCCCTCCGAATTCATCCATGGTACCCGATGCCATTGAGGCGATCAAACTTCCGCCCCTGTCAAGGTGGGCTATAATTTTTTCCTGAGACACCTTCGGCAGCACGGCGCTGTTGGGCAGGACCAGCAGTTTGGCGCCCCGGTAATCGCCCGCGGCAAGGTCAGCGTCCGTAACCAGTTCCGCAGGGCGGTGCAAATCAAGGAAAGTCTTATATAATCCGGCCGGTTCCCTCAAAAAGTTGTTATTACCACCGGCATGGGGCCGGTAGTAGGCAAGTTGGGAGGATTCGGCATAGTGAATCGCTATGTCCGCCAGGGGCTGTATGTCCTTCAGGTACGGCTCCATCACTTTGATGCGCTTAAGCATAACTCCGGAATCAGATCGGCGCTCCTGCATCGTGAACTGGGCGCCCACCGCGCATGCCAGGTCAACCGTAAGCCGGATATCCTCGGCGCGCATGACCGGTTGAAGCGACACATACAGCTGGCAGGGCTTGCCCTGTTTGCCGGCGCGCTGCGCCGCGCATTCCCACATGAAGAGGTCTCCCGCAGAGAACCCATAGGTGGCGTAAAGGAGTGAACCGCGCACAACACTTGGAATGACCTCGCGACAGATGTAATCAATCGGGGCAAATGCTTCCGGCCCGTTTGAATTTGCCCAATCGCCGCCGCCGTATTTGTTATTCAAGTATAACGTAATTTCAGGATCGACCGAGTCCACCGCATTCCTGACGGCACGGGTCGCATCGGCAATCCATTTCTTGCGCGCCTTGAGGAAAAGCACCATTGACCTGGCATAATTTTCAGCCCCATTTTTTTTTGAAGGAAGCGATAATCCGTATTCCTTGCGAAATCTATCGCGGCAATAATCGCAATAGCATGTCAAATGGTCGCCGGCCCCATGGTAGCGCATTCCGTCAAGATAAAAGCCGTCGGGCCTGTATTTTGAAGCTATCTCCTTCAAGATTGAACAGAATAAAACCAGGTAAGGCGAATTCCAGCAGAAGCTTGTTTTCATGAAACCGCTTCCCTTTTCCGCGGCAATAGATCCATCTTCAAGCCTTTCCTGCCAGGCGCGGCCTTTGTCACGCAGGCTTTCGTGCTGGTATGGGGGAATGTAGGCGCACCACTTGACGCCGTGCCTGCGCGCCGCCTCGGCGAGTTCTGCCGCAAAATCGCGTTTGCCGATAGCCGGGTCCTTCTGGATCAGCTTTGAATCATACAGGGCATAGGCCTGGGTTTTGATGTCCAGCGCAACGCTGGTCGCCCCCGCCCGTGCGCAGTATGCCACCCACTTTTCAATATCCAGATGCCGCTCACGTTCCGGATAAAAAAGATTACGGAATATCTGGCGATGATCGTTATCCAAATGGCTCATGTTCAGGTTCCTTTGATGTTATTTTTTGACAGGCAGCTTAACGAAAATCATCTGGTCGCAAAGCACCGAGTAAGGCGCATTCGTGTCCAGGCTCCACTTGTCGTTCTTCGCAATCTCGGCCGGAGTGGGCGGAATCGGCTTGTCGAATTTCAGCGAGACATGGACGTCGTAACGGTTGTCGTTGTCCGGCGCCGGCGGACTGTACAACCGTTCACCAAGTTGCAGGTTTGTCGCCCAGCTGCGGGACGAGAACCAGATGTTGCAGATCGGCGTGACTGTGATTTCGCCCAGGTGGTAGAGGCGATATATGCCGGGCTGAATATCGGAGGATTCAATCGCGCACTTCGGCCCGTGGGTCTTGGTGTCAACCTGATAAAACCCGAACGTGAAAGGCATGTCCGGCAGGTTCACCACCGCCCCGTAACCGAAGGCCGCGTCGGGATCCGGAAGCATCGTGGGGTTGCCCCGGGTTCGGACCGGGACGAAGCGCCGGACCAGCGCCTTGTCCATGGCATTGAACGGCGCCGGCAGTTGTTTTTCAACTCCGGCCAGCTTGATCTGCATTTCCCAGTCCGCCACCCATGTCACGGCCCAGGGCGGCAGGGCCCCCAGCCTTTCCTTGACCGCGCGATAATCCTTGAAATATTCCGGGCTGGCCTTATTCAAAGCATTCCATTCCTCCAGGGTCCGGTAGTCGAGCCCGCGCCGCAATCTCCTGATGTTGGCGTGCAAACGCTCGTCCTTGGCCGTCAGGTTTTCCATGCGGTCAAACAATTCCTGCCAGCGGCGGACAGTTGATGGCTCCACCCCCGTCAGCTTGCGCTTATATCCTTTACCGGCGGACAAGGACGCGTTCGCACTGGAGGCGTGCCAGGCCTTTTCCATTTCGTTCAAATAAGTCCACGCCATGGCTGCGGCCGGGCCGTATTGGTAATCAGTGAACTCGCGGATCAGCGCGGACACATCCCGGTCGACATCCTGAAGAAGTTTATTGTAGATGTAAATCTGAAGCTCGGTAAAATTTATCGCGCCGTTGTAGTTTTCGCCCGAAAATTCAAGAAACACCCCTTCCACCCCGGCCTTCTTCATCAGCCGGATGTCCGTCACCATCCGGTCGATCATTCCGTTGAACGGATAGTACCAAGTCCACAAGTGCTTCGTGAGCTTGCCCCATGCAAGAAGGTCATCGTAGCTCGACCGGTTGATAGGATTATTCCAGTCCACGTCCGCGTTGTCCTGGACGTTGGCAAATTGGACGACCAGGTTGTCGGGAAAAACCGCGCCGGCCGGCATGACGGGCGGCTTCTGCGTCTGGCTCAGGCGGTACGCCAGGGTGTGAATCATGGTGTCCGGATGCTTTTCCTTTACGACGGCGCAAAGCTCAAACAGGTAATCGAATATCGGGCCGCCCAAGGTTTGATATTTCTTTTTCAATTCCTGGCAGCCCGGGCAGAAACAAAGCTCCCCGGTGTTGTCCATGGCGCTCACATCAAGCAACAGGCGGCTTTTCCCGTCGGCCTTGAGAAGGCGGATGTGCTCCATGACATTTTTTGCAAACTCCTTCCGAAGGTCCGGGTTGCTGAAACAGAGCTGGTCAACCACCCTCTGCCCCGCCGCGTTCATGGTGAAAAATCCAGGGTTGGTCGCAAAATAATCTTTCTTTTCAATCCAGCCATAGGTGCTTGCCCAAGGCTGTTCTTTCTGCGAAGGCGGAATGTAGCCGAAGAGGCTGTGGCACCCCACCGGCATGACTTTGAGCGAATAGTCTTCCGCGGGATGGTCCTTGTCACCGATGATGTTCATGCCGTTCTGCAGGTGAAAATCAAACATTCCCCGCCCGCTGGGTTGTCTGTATGCGAAAGAAAAAGAGCCTTTGCGGTTGAACGGCTTGACAGCCTGGTTGCGTTCGGCGGCAAAAACCGGCCAGCCCGGCTCGCGCTTCCACTGCTGAGTTTCCACGATTTGTCGCCCGGTATACCAGCGTCGCCCCAGCGTGTTTTCCATGAAATCCACCACGGCATACAGGTTGCCGTGCATTCCCTTGCCGTAAAGGAAAATGTCCGCGCCCGCACTACGCGCCACGTATTCCTGGTCCTTTAAGGGCGCAAGGGGATCTTTCCCTGCGATTTTCAACACTGGCGCGTTCAGGCCGACAAAAACATATTTATTGGTCAGCGACACCTGGTCGGGCGAAACAACCGGGAATATGGCTCCTGTTTTTTGAAACAGGAAGTTGGTCAAGGCGCTGACGGCATAATCATCCGCTGCCGTTGGCTTTTCCGGCTTGACGACTGCGTATGCGGTGGCACCGTCCGAGGCCAATCGCAGCTGACCGCCGGGATGCAAAACATCCTTCTGGCAGGAGATTATTCCCGCCAGGGCGCATGCCATGGCGAGGAGCATGGCAATACGCATCCAGTTCCGGATTATTTTTGACGCGTAAGTTGTCAGCTGCATTTATATACCGTCTGCGCTATAGGCTACATTGCGGAGTGGATGGCTTTAACCACGGCCTCGGAAAGAACCTTACTGCCGAAGGTAGTCATATGGCAGCCGTCGCTGCAGATGCAGCGCGTAACGCCCCTGGTCATCACAACCCGGTTCAGGTCGTTAACCGGTATACCGGCATCGTGCATGATTTCGATAGCCGCGTCGTTATAGCGGGCTATGTGCGGCCAGACCGGCCATTCCTTCTGCGGGCGGCCGGGCAGTTTCCAGTAACGCGGCGTGGTCGTGGCCCAGATCAGGCGTGTTTGGGGCAAACGGCTTTTGAGACGCGCCAGCAGCCTCTTCAAGCCAAGGCGGTATTGCTCCAGGAGTATTTGCGGCTCGCCGTCGCCATAGACGTCGAAGGCGGCGTCGTGAATTCCGTTGTTGGCATGAACAATGTCCGGCTTCTGGTCTTCAATCCATTCCTTGAAATGGTCGAGGGTCCAGACGATGTGGCGGCAATTATCGGCCGGCCACCAGACATCAGCCCTGCTTTTCAGCTTTGCGGCAACGAGCTTCTGGTAACCGCCGCGGATCGAATCACCGATCAGGACAACTTTCATCGCGATATATCTCCTTTTGACAGTATCTTTTCTTTACGCAATGGCGAGCGTATAACAAAAATCAGCCAGCCGACGCAACAATCAATTCTCCCTGCCCGATGGTTCCGGGAAAGCCGTTATCGCATGAGCGCACACAGGGCTGGCTGGATGCGGTCAGATAACAAGTGCTTCCCGCATGCGACTTCAACCCTTTCAAGTCCACGGCAGCATTGCCGGCGTTAAAGGCGACGATCACGTCCATTTTATCTGCCGACGCCTTGAATCCACACAACTGACCGGGTGCCACGGGTGCAATATCCGCCTGCTTAGCTGATGACGGATAAATTTCCATGAGCGCCATGAATGATTTGGAAGGTTTGCCGGTTATGTTTTCCGAAAGGATCAGTTCCGTGCTCTTGAAATCATTGTCCGTGCAAAAACGATAAGCCGGTTTAAGTACGCGTGACGGCAAATTGGTTGCAACCACGCGCAGCCGCAAGTCGCCGCGGATGAATACGCCCTGTTGCTCTTCAACCTTGCTTTCGGAGCCGCCCAGGCGGGCGTAAATATTGACCGACCTTGCCGGCGAGCAGTCCTCGTAAACTGCTTCGACAACCATCATCCCGATAATCCGCTGCGGGTCAAAATACCACACCTGGCGCATGTGCCATCCGCTTTCCGGCAGGAAATGGTTCCACCCTATCCCGCCTCCATAAACCGGGGAACAGATTGCCATGCATGCCATTTTTTCAGTTACAACCATCCGGCGCAGGTAATCATATCCGCTCACGTACGCAGATGTGCCAAGCCGCCTTCCAAACCAGGCCGATTCAGGCTGCTTTATCGGAGGCTCTTCCAGCAAGATATCTATCCCGGCCGCCTGCAGGGCGGAATACTTGTCAGGCGAGTGCGCGACCATGGCGCCGACAAAAGTATCCTGGCACACGCCGGCCGTGCCCGCCCAGGAAAACGCGCCGGAACGCCCGCGCGGACCCTGGAGGCTGGCATCGTACCTGATCCAGTTTTCGCGCGGCTTGACCCCCTTTTCAGGCCGCCACAAATCCATGGCCCACACCAGGAACATTTCGTTTGTCTCTTCTTTTTCTTTGCGGAGAGCATTTGCCAGGTAGCGGTGTTCGCCGGCTTCGGGAGCTTCCGGGAAGAGGGTCGCCAGCGCGTCGAGGGCATATGGGGTGCCTTCGCTCCAGTAATGTTTCCAGAATGGATCCGTGTAATATTCCACAACGCCGGATGGCTCAACCGCATTCGGGTAGTACGGCAGCGTTTTCTGCAGGAGATCCAGCACCCGCCGGGAACGGGTAACTTCCCATAAACGCACCAGCGTCATGACTGCCAGCTGGTGATAGACTTCACATTCGTTCGTGCCCATGAAATAGACAAAACCGCCGCCGTCAAAGAGGCAGTCTTCCAGGTAACCCAGGAAATTCATGGCGCGCACGTGGTGCTCGGAGCGGTTGAGGATTCGCGAGCATTCCTCCATGATCAGCATGAAATAGGCGTCCATGTTCGGGTATTTGCCGCGGCTGCGGTTGCTGTCTTGATCGTGTTCCCCGACCTGCACCTCGGCGGCCTGCTCGATCACCTTTAAATATTTCTTTTTTAATTCCTCGCCCAGGTATGGGCCGATCCGTAAATACAAATCGGTCACTGCTACAAGCGTAAAGCGGTTAATATTGTGGTCACCTGTGCCCGGCAGTTCCCTCCACCACTTGCCGTTATGGCAGCTGCCCAGCAGCCGGTTGATCAATTTTTCAAGCTGGGCCCAAACCTCCTTGCGTTTGAAAGCGGCGGCTTGCGGAGAATTCCATGCGTATCCCAGGAGCAGCGCCATCCCTGCCAGCTTAGGCAATATCCAGTCGTTGTCGGCGTTGATGTGTTTCATGCCCAAATCCTTTGACCGGATGGCGTCAACATCCTTGCCCATAATATCATCAACCCGGCGATTAAGTTCCGCCAGGTATGGATTCCCGCCTTTTTGCGCATTGCTGTTCATTTCATCGGCAACCGACATAATAACCTCCCGTTAATCCTGCATTTATATTTCCTGAATTAAACAAACATCATTTTGCCTTGAACTGATCATCACTTTTGCGAACCATGATCACCTGGTCAACCAGGACACGGTCTTCCTTGGCCGGGCCGCCATAGGTGGGGCCGTCGAATTTAAGCGACAGATAGGCTTCCCAGCGGTTTTCCGCGCCCGGCTCGTAAAGACGTTGACCGATTTCCAGGATAGTTGAGCACGACCATTCCGGCATCCAGATCATAGCCGCAGGCGTTACAATGACTTCCCCCAGCTTGTAAAGACGGTAAACGCCGGGGGTAATTTCATCGAGCTTGATTGAACGCGTGATCGAAGGCGATTTCCGCTCCTGCCGGTAACCGAAAGTGAAAGGCAATTTCTGCCCGGGATGCTGTGGCGGCAGGTAGGTGGTGGCAGCAAACCCAAAGGCGGCATCCGGATCAAGCACAACGCGGTCACCGACGGGCGGATAATCCTTGCCAACAACCGAGAACCTGTTGGCGGGCACGAATCGTTTGACACGGCTTTGATCAAGTCCGGCAAGTTCCTGCGGCAAAGGCTTGACCTGGCCGCCGCCCTTTATGATGGTCGCCAGGTCGCTGACAACAGAGTCGCCCAATGGCATCCATTTGCGCCTGATCTCGGCAAAACCTTCCGGGCGGGAAGCCCGCTCCTGCTCCCATGCCGCCATGGGCAACGGCGTATTTTTCTCGGCAGCGCTTATCCGTTCAACAAACACCTGGTGGTCGCGGTATATTTCAGGGTATTTTTTAGTTAACTCAAACCATTTCCAGAGCGTGGCTATATCGAGCGAGCGCCGGGCAAGTTCCACGTTGACGCGGCACCGGTCTGGTCCCTTGGCGGCCAGAACCGCCATTTTGTCGAAATAACCCTGCCAGCGATGGATGTTTTCAGGGGTCAGGTATAGAAAATTTTTCTGCTCAAGCGGGGCATGAAATGACACGCCCATCGGCAGTCCTTTCGAGATCATTTCCTTGCGGGCGGCTTCGAGCTCATTCAAATAAGTCCTGATCAGCTCCGCCGCTGGACCGTACATGTAACCGGTAAACTCCCTGATGATGGCGCCGATATCGGCATTGACGTCCTTCCGGAGTTTATAGAAAAGATAATTGCGCAATTCACTAAAAGCCGAACGGCTGTGCATATCCTGGTCCATTTGTATCCCGCGGGCGCCGGCCGCGTGCATGAGGCGCATGTTGGTGACCAGGCGGTCAATATCTCCAATAGGCAGGTACATGGCTGCGCCGTAGGGGCCGTAATAAAGAGACATCAGGTTGCCCTCTCCAAGAATATTCGCCCATTCTTTCAGGTGCCGGTATGTTTCCTGGTTATTTTCGTCTGGATGGGTCCAATCCGCAAAGAGGCAATCCTCGATCGGCGCAAAATTTACAATCAGGTTCGAAGGAAGCTTCCCGCCCTCCGGAAGCTTCGGGGGAATTTCGGTCTGGGAACGGCGATACGCAATCGTGTAGACATGCGCCTTGGGATGTTTTTCCTGGAGGATGCCGCACAGCTCTATCAGGTAATCATAGAGCGGCCCGCCCGGGCTTTGGTGTTTATCCATCAATACCTTGCAAGACGGGCAGTGACAAAACATATCCGGGGTGTCGAGGGCGCACACGCAGACCGTGATGTCGTCGCCCTCTACCTCGATCAGACGCATGGCCTGCTTTGTGAATTCGGCGCGTAAGTCCGGATTTCCGAAGCATAGCTGGCGCGGCGCGCGTTTTCCATCGGCGTTCATCGAATAATAATCCGGGTTTGTCGTAAAATAGTCTTTTTTCTTTTGCCAGTCGAAATAGGCCACGAACCGGTTATCCGGGCTTGGAGGGATGAAGCTGAAGAACGTATGGTGGTTGCCGGCCCCGTGCTCGACCTCATGAAAAGCCGAGACAAACGCTCTCTTCTCCCTGGGTAAATCCGTCTTGCCCCTGAATTTCTGGTCAAAATAAAGGTTTGCGCCCATCTGGTAACCGTAATCAATGCTCCTCTGCAGGTCCTGCAGGCAGTACCGGAAGGAGAATGACTGCTTGCGGTTGAAAGGCTCAATGGTAACGGTTGTTTTTTCCGGCAGGAGCGGATATTCAAAGACCGAGAACCAGCGCCAGGCGAGCGAATTTTCGAGGAAATCCATCACTGCGTAAAGGTTTCCATGCAATCCTTTGCCGTAGAGGAATATATTTTTACCGATTTTGCGCGCCGCATTGTCCTGATCCTTGAATACGGCCATTGGGTCCTTGCCGAGGATTTTAAGGGCCGGCGAGCTCAGGCCGATAAAAATGCAAGGCTTTGCCGGATCCATATCTTTTGGCTCCACCACCGGATAGTCAGCGCCGGCGATCTGCTTGAGATAGCGAGAAAGCTCCGCAGCCGCGTATTTATCCACCCCGCTGGCGTCATCCGCCACAACGATTACATATTCGGTCTTTCCATCCCGGGCAAGCGTCAATGGTTGTCCTGATTTACAACCCCCAAGCAGGTTTAATCCAACCACTGCAGCCGCCGCAAGGATTGCATTTTTGATTATTTGAATCGGCATAGTTGCTCCCTTTATGAAATTCGCCTTTTCCTCAAGAAAATGACCGTTATTGTTGCCACCCAATTATGGAAGATTCATTAGTGCACATCCTGAATCCTTTCCGCTTTTTTAAACTACTGCTCCGGCCGTGGAACGCGCGGATTCCATTCGCCGATGATATTTTCAAGATCGCCTGCCAACGCCATGCGCCCGCCCAAATTACATCCCGCTTGAATGGAGGCTCCCGGCCGCAGACGATAATCGCCGGGCCTGTGCCCTGAACCGACTCCTTCGCCGACAATTGCGAACGGCGGTGGATTGGTGGTATTGCCCCTGTCTGCGTCGTCATAATTATTGCGCGGCCCGGGAATGCCGCAGGAGTCCGTGGCCCGCACCCCGGCATCCGGCGCGCCGTTGTCCCATGAAATTGTCTTGTAAACCAGTGTCAGGTTGGTCCCGGTTGTCATAATTCCCTCGCGCCGGGAGCCCACGATCGTGCAGGAGTTGATCGTGTCGTCCTGTCCGCCATGCATCTGCGCACCGCATCCTACCAACAGGCAATTATTGAACCGGCTGCGCGATGCGTCGTTATGCATCAGGACTGAATCCGATAAGATACATTCATGCAGCCCGGGCCCCACCAATGCCGCGGTATTGCTCGCCACCAGGCAATGGCGCATATAAGCGCCGCGAGCGCCGCCGCCGGCGCGACCGGAAGCGTTGTGTGCCAGCACGCATTTTTCCAGGGTGGATGAGTACGGCTGGGCGTGATGCCCGCCGCCATGCCCGCCGGCACGATTGCCCAGCAGCGTGCATTCGGACAAGCGTCCGCCCTGGGTCCCGCCACCCGCGCCGGAGGCTGTATTACCGGCGACCAGGCACCCGTAAAGCATGCCTTCGTTGGCGCCCCCGCCCGAGCCGCCCGCCGTATTGCCGGAAATCACGCAATCGAAAAGCACCGCACGATCCGCGCCGCCGCCATGGTAAGGCGTGTGGTTGTCCATGATACGGCAATTATAATACGTCCCGTTACGAACACCACCGCCGCCGTTTCCCTGGCGCGTATCGCCGGAAACCGCGTTGCCGATAATTGCACAGTTGGATATAACCGCCGCCACGGACTGGGCATAAACGCCCCCGGCACTGCGATCGGCGCCGGTGGCCCGCGTTTCATCCATGGTAACCGTGGCCCCGCCGGTCAGGGTAAACCCTATCAGCGACGCGCCGTCGGCGATATAAACACAACGGATGGCATCGGGTCCATTGGTCCGGCCGTTACCCGCCCGCACACCGCGGATGATCGTGTTTTCCAGATCGTTATGTTCGCTGCGCACCACGACGGCTTTGTTGATGACAAGACGATTCGTCAGCGTTTCCCGCCAACGTCCGCTTGGCCGCCCGCCGGCATCGAAAACCCCGGCCCGCACCCAGACGGTCTCGCCCGGAGCGCGATAGGATCTTTCCGTCAAAATGGAGCCGGGCGCGGAAGCACGCACCCAGACAACAGGCCCTTCCCGGGCGGCGTCAACGGCAGTTTGGATGTCGCCGGCCGCCGTGGCCCAAGACGTGTAAGGCGGCGCCGCATGGGGATTATCCTTGATGACAAACCGGTCGGCCGCGGCCGTCCCGGCCAGCACCAGGCACAGGCCAACAGTCGCGCCAAACGCCGCTTTTCGATGCCTGGCAAACGCACCGAAGCGGCAGGCGCATGGATTAAATATTTCATGCATGCTGCACAGTTCCCCTAATTCCATTCCAGCATATTGATTCACTTGTCCAAATCAATCCGGAAAACCGGATCGAACCACCCGGGGGCCTGCCAGGCCGACAGCCGGCTCTTGCGGCCCTGCCCGTAACTTACACGGGTGCAGTTGATCAGAATATAACCGGGCCGCCCCAGGTCGGACAACGGGATCCGCACCTCCGCATACCAGGCGCCGCGTACTATGGCGGCGGCAACCTGCCATTCGCCATTCCACTCCTTGTCGGGAGCTCCGGAACACCATGTGCCGTCATACATGCTCCCCAGCGCATTAAAGACAAACTGGCGCGAAGAGCGGCTGCCGCCAGCCGGGGTGGTGATGAATATTTCGATGCATTCATCGGAAAAAGGCGCGCCGTCACGTCCCCTGGGTTGCGCATTCATGAACATCGGCATATCCGGATTCTCGCAGCGGAATCCCAGGTAAAGGGCATCGGCGCTCCTCCAGATTTTCAATGCAGTTTCATGACCGGGCGGCAGCATGGCCCCCGTGGCCTTGCGGGTCGCCACCTCCTCGTTGACCGTGAACGCCGCGGCCCGGGACCAGGCGTCTTCCCAGAGTTGCCCGTCAATATCCACGGAAGATTCCAACTTGGGAATATCAATACTGGAAGAACCGGCCTTTTCAGCAACGCCAAAGGCCAAAGTCCAATACAGGCAAAACGCTGCCGCCGCCAGGCATGCACTTTCAGATCTCATGGGATATCTCCGTTCTTGGCGCATTTATCCAGGACAAAATATTGTTCACTCAAACATGTAGTTCCAGATGATCATGTCTTCGAGCCTGCCCGCGTTATCCAGCGCAGTTTCCAGAATAACGGCGGCTTTCTCCACCGGAACGGCGGCATCCGCCGCCTCCAGTTCTTTCCTGTACCCGATCAACCGATCGTATTGCCGCTTGATCGCGCCGCTCAGGTGCGGACGAAACACGCCTTCCATCTCCGCCAGCGCCGCATTAACAGCAGACAATAATTCAGGAGCCCCAACCGGGCCGACCAGCAGCGGAATGCCGGGATGATAATAGCCGGGACGCGCCAGGGTCATGCCCTGGACAAAAGCCCCGCGGCCGTCGTAGATATTGCGGCAGGTGTTGATCCGCCAATAATGCCCGCCAGGCCCGCCATCAACCAGCGCGGCGAGCGGCACGGTCAGCGTGGCAGTCCAACGATCCTCGCCAACCTTTACGGCGCCCTGCCATTCCGCATTCCAGGCCGGATCGAAATTACGGCGCTCGGTCATGGATCCGCGTGAATTTACCGCGAAATGATAATAGCCGCCCTCCCCGGGACGACCGTCGGGCGCAATGAAAAATTCAATGCTTTCATCCTCGAAGACCGGCGCGTCATGCTCCCGCATGCGGCTTTGCGGCAAATACTCCGGCGGGAACCGGCACTCAAAACCGAGGTACAGATTGCCGTTGCCGACCAGCATGCGAAGGGTCGTCGCGCTCCCGGCAACAGCCGGACGCAACTGCATGACCGTTTCCCCCAGATCCAGCGCGGCGGCCTGCTGCCAGAGCGGGTCCTGCAAGGTCCCGTCCATAACCGGCACCTTAGCATCCGGCAGGGCCGGCAGGAGCAACACTTTCGATCCCACGCATACGGATTGCGATAAACATGCGGCCAGCATTAATGCGGCTATCTTTGTTTTCATAATTATACTCCCGGGTCGGGCTTATGCCTGCAACCCAACCTTATTTGATTTCCAATGTTTTCAGCGACCAGGGCGGCATCGCGATTTTCACGGCGGATTTACCTCCCGGCTGCGCTGACGCCTCCAGCTTCCCGGCAACACCTTCCGAAAAATCGGTGACGGTCGTTTTGCCGGGCGGCAACTCCAAGGTGACGGTCGTATCGCTATTCCCGGCGTTTATCAATCCGTAGCGATCGCCATAGCGCCGCATGACGGCCTGGCCGGCGGTATCGCTCATAACGCCGTCATGCTTTTCAGGCTCCGCGAACGGCAATAGCCGGTAGGGAACGGCAAACTCCCGCAAATCGGCCAGGCGCGGCCCCCACGGCCAATTATAGGATCCGATGGTAACATTGCGGGGATTGGCGAACAATAACGCCCGGATCAGCTCGCGCCGATAGTCCAGCCTGGGCGCCATGAACGGGCAATGATATGCCTGCAGCGGCACGCCGGATTCCAGGGTGGCGCAATGCACCATCATGCCAAGGCCGCCACGGCTGAAGGCGCTCCTAAGTTGACGGAACCAGTCCGTCTCATAATAGTCCGGCACCTCCTTGCCTGCCCTCAGGCGGGGCGAGGCCTCCAGCTCGAGGGAAAAGCCCGGGTTGCCGGCGTAGAGTTCGGGATCCAGCCCAATCAGGCGCAGCATGTCCACATAGGTCTTCAACCCGACAGCCGCCAAAGCCTGCCGATCGGCGCCCGGGATGGAATCGTAAGACGTCGTGTACTGCAGCAGCCCGTGATCCCAGGAGCGCACCAGGGTGATGAAGATATCCGGCCGGTATTGCTGAAGTTCTGCCAGAAGCCATTGATTAAACTTATAACGTGCGGCGCAAGCCCACTCCTGCCACTGCCGGACCAGCCCCGGCCCGCCGCGCAGCAGCGCATGGAGATTTTCCAGCGCAAGAGGCGCGGGCGTTATCTGCGCCCCGGTGGCCGCGCAAAAATCCTCGATATTGCGCCGGGTTAGCGTCGTTCCGGGCAGAAAGTACATGGAGATATCCCTCAGCGACCGATACCGGGCCAGCTTCGGCATCACCTTGCGCAGGGCGCCGGAAATGTGATCGAGTTCAGCCTGCGTCGGCTGAAATGGGATAATTTCGCCCTTGCAATCCCAAGGCTGGATGAAACTGTGGTAATCGCTGCCCTCAAACCCCAGGTGCAACAGGTCGCCCAAATGCGTGGTGATGAACAACCCCTTTTCCCCGGCGGCCGAAAAGACCATTTCGTTGCCGGCCAGTGTTCCGATATGATTCCAGCCGTAAGGATCAGCGGGCGCCCCGTGCCAGTTATGACCGAAGTGTCCGCTGGCTTGCATGGCATGCGTCATGATGCCGTTGTAACCGGCCAGCCGCGGATATTGGAACAGATACATGGCGCTTGGGCCCAGGCACATCTCCGTCCATAAGGTGATTGTGCGCTGACGTTCTGGGACGGGAACCAGCGCGGCAATATCCGGCAGCTCCGGCATGGTTTTCACCCGGTACAGGCGAATGCGCCGGACTGCCAGTCCCGGCACTGTGAGCCAGGGCCCGGAATGGGTCTTGTTGGCAAAAACAATCGAGTCGCGCGTCTTCACTCCCCGCAACGGAGATGCCCGCAAGCCATCGTGATAGCACAGCACCGCCTCGGTTTTGAACCCGCCGCCGGAATTGAGCTCGGTTTCCAAGGCGCCCACCAGGTTGCGTTGCATATCCAGATCTCCGGTTTTTTCATCGAAAGAAATGGAATAAAATGCGCCGCGCCGCAACTGGTCGAAGGCATGCTCCACCACGACCAGGTAGGGCGTTCTGACCGACAACCTGGTATTGAGATCATAACGGAAATAGCTGCCCATGACATCCGGTATGACGCGACAACGCTGTCCCTCAATCGTCTCCATCGGGACGGCAAAATCCCGGATATTGTCGGCAAAGAGACAAGCCAGCCAGCCCCAGAGCACCTGGCCGCTGGGCCGCAGCTTATCTTTGCCGTGTTTCTTTATCAGCGTCTCCAGCGCCGGGTCGTTGGTGGCATCGTAAAACACATGGGGATCGTCCGGGTTCCCGCAATCAATTTCCTCCAGCAACTCCAGGTCGGACCATTGAAACGGGGCGATCCCCTGATCGCCGCCTGTCGCCAAAGACGGACGCCAGGTGTAATTCAGCATTTCCGGTTGCGGCTGGCCGGCCGACCCCAGCGGCAGGGTAATCGCCAGCTCCAGCTCCGCGCCCGCCGCCAATGTCTCCAGCCTGACCCAGCCTACCGGGCCCGTATATCCCCGGGGTATTATGCGGGGTACCCCCTGTGCAACGGCATCTTGAACGTTCACCCGTGATAGGCCAAGCCGGCCGGAACCTTTCAGGTAAAAAGCCATCCGGCCCGCCGGGGTTTCAACCGCAACAGTACCGCCCGAAAGGGACGGCGCTGTATCCGCCAGCGCACCGAACACCGTATCGGGACCGTAAAGCCGGTATCCGATCCGGGCGCCTTCCGGCAAATTCGCGGCATGCAAATGAAAATCCAGCGATTTTTCGACGCCGGGCCGGAAAACAGACCTGACCGCCACATCCACAGGCGACGCATCCGGCACATTGAACGTCAGTGTATATTCCAGTGTATCGGCCGCTTCGGACTCCCTTACCGTTACAGGATAGTCCTTGACAACCGGCTCCAGCCGCGCGCCTTTGTACTCCATGAACGGCGTCATGGCGTATAACAGATTCAAATGGCCGCTGGAAGGCAGGAACGGTGTAGATGACAACACATAGTCTATCATACCCGGCAAGGAACTACTGAAGCTTGCCTGATAGAAATCCGGCCAGGAAACGAACATCTGGTTCGTCACCGAAAAATTCCGATCGGCCGCCGCCAGCAGCTTGATGCCGCGAACCGTAGCGAAATTAGTGATGCCGTCTTCACGTCCCTTGAGCCCGACATAAAAAGTTTTGATCCGGACCGGATCAAAGTCAATGGTCGTACGATCCGACGGATAAATGGGCCGCGGCTGCTCCGGCTTCAGTTTGATGAGCTGGTCATCCGTGGTCAGGATACAGGCTCTCCAGGTGCCCGGGGCGGGCACATCCCCGCCCCACCAGTCCCCGCCCCACCAGATGATGGCGCGGTCAACCAGGGGGATGGTACTGCTGTAGTCAACCTGGCCATATCGCGGCTTGCCCAGGGGATACTCGAACTTGACGCCGAACAATGTCCGGTTGCCATCGCTTGTCCAGGGACCTCCCCGGGATGGCAACACACCGGGCTTGTCAACGGCCTTGCCGCGCAAATACAGATTCCAGTCCTGTCCAAGATCGCCGTAATCGGTTGTCGCGAAAAATTGCCCCTGCGGGGCTATATTCCGGCTGTGCTCGCGGTGGCGGCCGCTATGCTCGCCGAAACGAATCTCCGCTCCGGCGGTCAGAACGACTGAAAGTACGCCAGCCGCCATGAGACTGGTTTTGGTCATGACTGTCTTTTTGTTGCGCATGCCTGTCTCCCTTTAATTTACTCTCTTCATTCATTGCACTGCAGATGTCGTGCGATTGCCCGGGCGATTCCGCGCCCTGCCATATCAATGCATTCCTGCGAAAATACGCGCGTTGCTTTCCGGCCTGGGTCGAAATAACTGGCCAGGCTAAGTTCGATCAGGAAGGCGGGAGAATTGAACATGTCAATGACGCGCTCAATGGCGTAACCCCTGCCGCAAGACATGGAACAACTTTCCTGGAATCGAATCCCGGCATGTTGTTCAAAATCTTTCAGCCAGACCTGCTGGCGTTTGAGTAAATCATCTCCGAGTTTCCTGTCTTCTTTCGATCCGTGATAGAAAGTCACGGCATTGCGCCAGCAGCCTCCCGCATGGAAATCGATGGCCAAGCCGATCCTGCATCCGTTTTCTTTCAAGGATTGCAGGTAATCAATTACCGCCTTGTTTTCGGGCTGGATTCCTTCGGACCACTGGCGGTTGGTGTTGCGGCATTTGGTGTTGAGACCATTGCCGCCGTAATGAGCGCAGTCAACATTCACTGTAGGAACAAGGTGAAAAACGCATTTGGACATGATCCCCAGTTTCATTGCTTCCTCCAGCATCGGCCGCAGCGTATGGGCGCACATGGTTTCGGCCGGGGAGTGCTGGCCGCATATAAAAACGGCATGAAACAACCCGGGATCATCGGGGCCTACTCGCGCCACGTGGATCTCGCGCCCTTCCACGGACCGGCCGGGCACAGTTATCCTGGCGCCCATTTTCACCCTGGCCCATTGAAGGAATTCTTCGCGATGGCGCGGCAGAAAAGGAATGGCGCTGGAAATGTAGCATTTGCGGGCCTGCCGGGCGTCAAGTTTCAACCAGGCGGTATAAAGCGTGGAATCCGGACGCATCTCAATTTTTTCCGGTACAATCCGTTCCCAATGATCGCCGTCGGCGCTGATGAAAAAGGTCGGGTTCATGGTGGCCACTCCCGACCACATGCTCCTGAGGCATACGCGGCGCAAGCGGCCTGAGACATCGGCAATCTGCATGTAAACCCAGGCGCTCAGCGTAGTCAAGAATTCAGGGCGGGTGTAAACCTCGATGGCATCCTTCCCTGTCCAGCGCGCATGAAAACCGCCGCCTCCGATTACCGACGGAATTACTTCGTCCGCGGAATGGATTCCTGCGCCAGAAAACATTTCCGCATACGGAACATTATAGGCGGTTGCGCCCGTTATCCTTCCGCGGAAGGCAGGCGTTTTACCGCTGCGGAAAACCAGGCGCCGGGGGACGGCCGCCAGGTCCGGGACCAGAAAATCACCTGCCCAACCGCAGAGAGTCAAGTCAGCATCTGGTCGCTGCGCCACGTACAGGCGGATACGATTAAAGGCGATATTTTCTTTTTCGTAACCGGTGCCACGCAGTCCGTAAGAACAGTTGCTGATCGCCACCCCCACCCTAAACGGCTCACCATCGCTCAAAAACGACGTGATCGGAACCTTGCTTTCCGCACAGAGCTGGTCTTTACCCTCTCCGCTCTCAAAACGCAAGTACCCGTGGGGTGTGAATGATAACCGCCAACCATGCGATCCTTCATCCGCTGCGGCCACAAACAGTGTTTCGCCATAAGGTGAAAATATTTTCTCCACCGTGGAATCAATGTCCAGCCAGACAAACACTTCGCCGGGGTAACGAGCCTTCGGCAGGTTGATCGCGTCAGGCGGAGAGTCAAAAGTTTTATGGAGCAGCAGCAGGTCCTTGATTGTGTTGATATTGTGATAAGGCTTATATTTATCTTCTGTTACTTTAGACATATCCCCCTGAACCTTCATATATGACATGGATCAAGTTTGATTTTATTTAGAACATTTATTTCAGAATCTTATCAAGGAATGCATCCGGAATGCGCGCGGCATAGACCTGAGTTATGCCGCTGAAATTAGAGTTAAAAATAATGTACCGGTTGTCCGGCGTCATGTAAGGATGGGTATGGGTGTACTGGGGCTTGCCCTGCCGGGTGCGCGTATCGCACAGCTCCAGAAATCGCCCTGATGCAAGGCTGCCGACGTGAACTTTCATGGTCCGGTAATCGTCCACGATGAAAAACCGGCCGTCATCAGAAACGGCAAGATGATTGAAGGTTTGACCCAGGGCCACGCCCCGCGCGGCGGCATCGCCAGGCTTCACGGCATATACCCCGGCGGCCGGTAACATGCTTTCATGCACGCCGGGCGCGGCGGTAAAGACAACCCGACCGGTTTGTCCGGCCCAGCATTGGTGACCGGAAATAAACGGCGTATCCGGTTTGCCCGCCGGGAGAGTCGTTATCCTGCCGGAAGGAACCTCCAGAACGCGCAGGGTCGACCCAGCGGGTCCGGCAAGCTGCTGCACGCCACCAGCCTGGTCCAATCTTCCGCCGCGGTTGACCTGCACCAGCAGGCGCCCGCTATCGCCCGGGTCAAACTGCAGGTGCGGGTTGAACATATCCTCCACCTCGCATAAAGTTTTTTCCTCGCCTGATGCAATTTCCAAGACGCGCAGGCTGAAGACTGTATCCTTGACGCGGAAGGGACCTCCCACAAACCAGCGCTCATCGGGCGAAATGGTTCCCTTGGGAGCATCGGGCGACACAAACCCGCCTGTCTGCGCGCTGTTCCTGAATTGGAACAGCTCCCGGATGGAAAGGTCCAGCAGATCCAGCCGCATGAGCCGGCCATTCTCATCATCGGCGGCATAATAATAGACCGCGTTGCGCGGCGCGTTGCCCGCCAGGGGAATCCCCTCTGCGGCGCGAATTAAACGCAAAGACGGCAAATCGCACACCCACACTTCGGCCGGCCGGCCAAATGGAACGCGCTGAATGGCAATGCGCCGGCCGTCGGCCGAGGCATACCTTTGTTCGCAATAAATATTAGTGCTGATTACAGCGTCGCTCGTCAGCTGGATTATTTCGGCACCGCTTCCAGGATCTTTGCCGCACCGGATCGCTTCTGAAACCCATTTGGGCGTTGGCGCACTCATGGTAATTTCCTTTACTTTGATTTGATCTGCTCAATAACGACATTCATGGTTTCTTGAACTGGTCGGCGCTTTTAGGGACAAAGATGATCCTGTCAACAAGCACGAGGTCCTCCGGCTTTCCTCCGTAGGGAATCCGCTCTGCCTTGGGCAGCAAGGCTTCCCCCGCATCGCCTCCGTAAGTCGGCCCCATAAACTTTATTGATGCGTAAACTTCCCAGATATTATCCGCCCCCGGCTCGTAAAGTCGCTCGCCAAGCCCGAGGTTGGTCGCCCAGCTGCGCGCAAACCACACCAGGCAGTCCGGCGTAACGGTGATCTCGCCGAGCTTATATAGCTTATATTCACCCGGCGTTATTTCCTTTAATTCCACCGCGCGTTTCGCCCCGTGAGTCCTGGTGTCGCCCTGGTAGAACCCGAAAGTGAATGGCAGCTCCGGCTCCGCCACCGGCACGGCGTATCCGAAGGCGGCCTCCTTGTCAAGAATCACGGCCCGGCCCGCGCGCCGGTTCGGGTACTTAGGCACAAACTGCTTGATCCTGTTAGCATCCATCCCTGCAAATTCGGCCGGCAGCGGCTTCACCTGTCCGCCCGCCTCTATCAGCGTGGTAAAATCGCCCGGCCCCGGGCCCTTGCTGGCCTGCCGGTTAACGCTGTTTGTCCCTTCCCATTCCGGCCCCGGCAGGGCCTTGATCTCGTTGACGGCATTTACCCGCTCCACGAAAAGTTTATGGTCCGCGTAATACTCCGGGTGGGCTTTCTTCAGGTCAAACCATTTCCATAAGGTCGCCAGGTCCAGCGCCCGGCGCGCAAAGCGCAAGTTGGCCAATTCGCTTTCCGGCCGGCCCGCAAGGGACTTCTCCATCTGGTCAAAATATTCCTGCCAGCGGTGGATGTTTCTTACCGTCAGGTAGGGAAACGTCCGGTTGTCTGTGTTCCCCGAACGGTATCCCACGCCGGGTGGTAGATCAATCATGGCCTTACGTTCCTCCTCGAGCTCCTTCATATACTTTCGCATCAGTTCAGCTGCCGGACCGTAAAAGTTGTCCGTAAACTCCCTGATGATCGCGTCCGTGTCGCAATTCACGTCACGGCACAGTTTATAAAATAGATAGGCCTGGATCTCGCTCCAGCCGCCCCGATGGTTGTAACTGCAATGGTCAGTGAACACGGCCTCAACCCCGGCCTTGTGCATCAGGCGCATGTTATTGATGAGGCGCTCCACGTTGCCAACCGGCATGGTGATGCCGCTGCCCCATGGGTTCGGATAGAGCCAGGCCGACAAATGTGTTGTAATTTTACCCCACGCCTTCAGGTCGGAATAGGTTTCCTGGATCTGTTTGTCCGGATGGGTCCAGTCGGCAAAATAATTATCCTCGATCGGGGCAAAGTCAATCGCGAGGTTCTCCGGCAGTTTCTGCCCTTCCGGCAGCTGCGGCGGCTTCTGGGTCTGCGCGCGCCGATAGGCCAGGGTCTTTATCAGCACACCGGGATCCTTCTCCTTCAAGAGAGAGCACAACTCAATAAGGTAGTCGTAGAGCGGCCCTCCCGCGCTTTTATATTTCTCTTCGAGCGTTTTGCATTCCCTGCAATAACAAAAAGGCCCGGGGACATCCATGGCGCTTAACGCCAGCAGGCATGGCGCCCCAATATGCGCAATGGTCTTTATGACATTAGCGGTCAATTCCTTGCGCAACCCGGGATTGCTGAAGCACAACTGCCGGTTCTTAACGCGCTGGCCGTTTTCCAACTGCGTGAAATATTCAGGATTGGTTTCAAAATAGTTTGTCTTTTCCAACCACGGCCAGCGTATGGCGCTGTGCGCCGTTGCGTCCGGCGGAATGTAACCGAACAGGGTGTGCGAGCCATCCGCCACATCGGGCAGCTCGGACACAAACCAGGCAAAATTGGTAATACCGGCTGGATTTTTCTTTACGATACTGTCAACCCGCCCGTCATAGCCCATGTTCATCCCCTGCTGGTAATAAAAATCCAGCCCGCGCCGGACGCTGACCTTCCTGTAGGCAAAGGAAAACCCGCGCTTGCGGTTGAATGGTTGCAGCGTCAGCGTGGGCTGTTTTGGCAAAACCGGCAGTTCGAAGACAGAGTACCAGCGCCATCCAAGCTGGCTTTCCAGGAAATCCATGACCGCGTAAAGGTTGCCGTGCACGCCCTGGCCGTAAAGGAATACGTTTGTGCCGATGGATCGCGCCACGTGCTCCTGGTCTTTGAGCGCCGCCAGCGGTTTTCCACCCAGGTATTTCAAAGCCGGCGGACTCATCCCTACATAAATGGCGGGCTTTTGCGTATCTCTCGCTTCCGGCGATACCACCGGGAGCTCCGCCCCGGTGATCTGCTTCAGGTAAAGCGCCAATACGCGCGCCGCGTATTCATCAACAGCCGCCGGCTCTCCGGGCATAACCACCTGATAGGCGGTTGATCCTCCGGAGGAGATTGTTACAGGAACGGCGGCATTATCCGGCATTTGGCACGAGCACAAAACCATTAAGAACGATAATAACAATACGTTCACAGAGCTTTTCAAAATTTTCCGTGTCATCATGGTCATCCTTTTTATTTCTGCTTGTTTTTATTTCACCTTAAATGAATATTTTCCGGCCGGCAGGTTGAAAAAAATGGATTGTTCGCCACCGGGCATGCCGTTAATTTCAATCCCCGGCCTTCCGCAGGGCATGAGAACGTCGGCTGACATATTTTTGGGAATCGTCACATTCATGTCAAAACACCGCCCGCTTTGGTCAAAATCCATGCAGATTGGGCCGCAAAGAGTCGGGAGGGCGATTTCCGCCGACTGGAGACTACCGGGCGCCGGGGCAATAATGGCTTTTTTGAAACCAGGTTCAAGCGGGCGGATGCCCATCAGTCGGCGCGCGATGATATTAAGCGGGGCGGTGGCCCAGGCATGGTTCCAGTCCTGGCCGGGCTGCAGTTCCTTGCTCCAGCTTTCCATGGTAATGGTGGCCCCCTGCTTAAGCATGTTGAGCCAACTGCGCTCGCCTTCCGAGCAAATCAATGCCAGCGCCGCATCCGGCTCGCCCGCCATGTAAAGGGCGTCGAGCAGGAACTGGGCGCCGAAAACGCTGCAGGCCATTCCCTTCGCCTTTAAAAATTCAACGACAGGCGAGCCGGAAGCCGGACTAATAACCTTTTGCGCGGAAGGATACATAGAAGCGTGCAGCGAGCTGTGGTTTGAGCCAAAGCTGTCCACAAATAAGCCCGTATCCGGATTAATGAGCTTCGACAACATGGCCTTTCTTACCATGTCGGTTTCCAGCGCATATTTCTGGCTCTCATCTTCCTTCCCAATCGCCGAGGCTATCCGCCCCATGGCCCGCAAGGCCGCGAAGTGGAAACTGTTGGCAGCGGTGTTGATTTCCCCAACAACATAATCATCACGCATGACCGGCGGCCAGTCTATTACGTCCCGCATGAATCCGGTGTTGGGGCGCAACGTCTCCACCAGGGGATGATCCTTCAAGTCCCGGCCGGTGCGGATCAGGCCGTCATCGCCTTTGAGCTCGGAAAGCGTCGCCAGTGCCAGTTTGGTATAGTGGCGTTCCAAGGGGTTACGGTCGCCGCTGTAAAGGTAATGCCGCCATGCCAGGACCGGGAGCGACAAAACCCACTCGTAGCACCAGGATGTGCCCCGGCTGAAAAACCATTCCAGCGCGCCCTCGCTCAGGGCATACTCGGCATCGGCGCAAAAATGGGAAAGCTGCTGGACCAGGGCGTCGCCCTCATATGGCAGGCGCTCGCGGTCGCCGTCAACATAAAACCCCAGGAAGGTCACGGCCTTGATGGTATGCTTGCAAAAGTCCCAGACCCTATTCAGCCTCTGGTCAGATGAACTGAAAAAGGCCGCCTTATCGTCAAATGGATAATGCGCCATCAGGCGCGTAATATTGGCGGCGTCCATATCTCCGCTGAAGCCGCGAACCTCGCAGTACCGGAAAGGCATTACTTCGCCGGTTTGCCGCGGGCATTTTATCGAAAGCTCGCCCGCGCAGTTACAATTCTTGGTCTGGTAATCGTCCCCGAGATGCGGGACCGGGAGCTCAAGCCGATACCTGTGGCTGCCCTTTTTCAGGGCCAGCGGAATCCGCCTGAAGCGCCGATTGCATTCCCTGCTTTGCGGCGGAGGCGCATACAGCAAGCCGTCCTGTTGCAATACTTCGCCCAACCGAACCTCGATCGTGCACGCGATTGGCGAGTCCAGGTTCAGCTCCAGCGTCCCGAACGCGTCCAGCCCGAAATCCGCAAACCAGCCGCCTGGGATGCGCCGCAATGATACCGGTTTTCCGGGAGTAAGCAGCACCTTGCCCTGCAGGCCGGATATTATTTTATCAATATGCATTATGAAAATACCGCCCTGCGCCGGCTACCTTGCCTCAAACTGGCCTTTCCCCTCGCGCACCAAAATTATCCTGTCCACCAGCACCTGGTTATTGGTGGCCGAACCGCCATAGGAGGGACCGTCGAATTTCATGGAAACCCAGGCATGCCAGAGGTTGTCCGCCCCCGGCTCGTAAATCCGGTCTCCGACTTCCAGGCGGGTTGCCCAGCTTTTTGCCGAAAACCATATCCAGGAATCCGGCGTAACTTCTATTCTGCCAAGCTCGTAAAGCCGGTACGCGCCGGGAGTGATCTGGTCCTTCCCGATCTTAATCCGCGCCCCCGATTTCCCGGACGGCGTCCCGGGGGGCGGATTGCGCGAAATCCACTGGTAAAACCCAAGCTCGAAAGGCATGTCAGGATAATGCACGGTTGCGGCATAGCCAAAGGCGGCCTCCTGGTCCACGATGGTTCTGCGCTCGGTCCGGTTATCATAGTTGCGCGGCAGATACTGCTTGATCCGTTCTTCCGCAACCCCGGCGAACTGGTCCGGGAGGGGCTTGGACTTCCCCCCGCCCTGGATGATGGCCAGGAAATCCTGGAGCGCGCCGGCCCCGAAAGGCCGGTGCTTCATGCCCGCCGGGGCCGTGGCGTCGTTCACGGCAGTTATCCTGGCAGCATATGGCGCGTTATCCTTGAAATAATCCGGGAATGTTTTTTTCATGTCAAACCATTTCCAGAGCGTGGCGAAGTCAAGCTCGCGGCGCAGGATGCTGACATTCAGCAGATGCCCCGGGGAATTGCTGACGGATGATTCCATCCGGTCAAAACATCCCTGCCAGTGGTGGATATTGGTCACTGTCAGGTAAGGGAAAGTGCGGTCATCGAAGTTTTGTGAATTGTAAGTCACCCCCGGAGGCAGCTCGCGCATGTTTTTGCGTCCTTGCTCGAGCTCCCCCAGATACTCTCGCGCCAGCTGCGCGGCCGGGCCATACTGGTGATCGGTGAATTCCCGGATTATCGCGGTTGTATCACAATCAATATCCTTCATGAGCTTGTAAAAAATGAAGCCCTGCAACTCGCTCAAGCCGGATCGCTGGAGGCAACCGATATGGTCGGTAAAAATGCCCCGCACGCCGGCCTTGTGCATCAGACGCATCTGGTTGATGTTGCGCTCCAGGTTTCCGACCGGCAGGTAGTGCCCGGTGCCATAGGGATTCGGGTAAAGCCAGGCCCAGAGGTTGCCGGGATGCGTGATCGCGCTCCAGGCTTTAAGGTCAGCATAGGTTTCCTGTATCTTCGCGTCCGGATGGGTCCAGTCGGCAAAATAATTATCCTCGATCGGCGCGAAGGAAACGATCAGGTTTTCAGGCAGTTTTTTACCCGGCGGCAGGACAGGCGGCTTCTGGGTCTGGCTGCGGCGGTAGGCCAGTGTCTTGACATATACCCCGGGATGTTTTTCCTTTAGCAAGTCGCATATCTCAAATAGATAATCGTAAAGCGGTCCGCCCGGGCCGCCGTATTTATCCTCCAGCGCCAGGCATTCCGGGCAATAGCAGAAGGTGTCGGTCGCATCGGCGGCGTCAATGGCAATGATCCGGTTGCCGGGCTGCGCGGCGATATGCCGCAGGACATTGGCCGTAAATTCCTTGCGCAAGGCGGGATTGCCGAAGCAAAGCTGCTTGTTGGGAACGCGTTTACCGTTGACCATGCTGAAGAAATCGGGGTTTGTCTCGAAATAATTTTTCCGCGGCAGCCAGTCAAAACTGCGCCAAGTATTAGTGGCTGGCAGGTCGCGCACGTCGGGCGTTGGTGGAATATAGGCGAACAAATTATGGACAAACTTGTCGTTGCGCAGGTAGGGCACGTAGGGCGAGTCGGGCTGGTCCGGCCGGCCCCATTTTTCCGAGGACATGTTCATGCCTTTCTGGTAGTAAAAGTCCTGGTTCCAGTAAAGCCCGACTTCCCGGCTCAAATATGAAAACCCCTTTTTGCGGTTGAACGGCTCCAGCGTGACAGTGGGCCGGGAAGGAGTGACCGGCTTTTCATACACCGAGAACCAGCGCCACCCGAGTGAGTTCTCAAGGAATTCCATGACCGCGTAGAGATTGCCGTGGACGCCCTTGCCGTAAAGAAAAATATTCGTGCCTATGGAGCGCGTCACATGTTCCTGGTCCTTGAGTACCGCCAGTGGTTTTCCACCAAGATATTTCAAAGCCGGCGAACTCATGCCTATAAAAATTGACGGTTTCCCGGGGCTCAACTCATCGGACTTGACCACCGGAAATTCAGCGCCTGTGATCTGGAAAAGATAATTTGTCAGCGTCCGCACGGCGTAATCATCCACCGCGGAAGGTTTATCCGGCCTGACAACCTGGCAGATGCTTTTTCCATCCTGGCATAAGGTTATCGGCCCATCCGGGGGGCGTTTTATATCACACGACGCGAGTCCAACCGCCAATGCCATTATTACCGCGGCGTTAATGTATTTTAACATTTTATTTGCTCCATTTTCAGACATTAACATTTAAGATTCGCCGGCCGTTTACCCGATTTCCCGGATGGAAACATCATCGAACCATGAAACGCCTTTTCCTTCATGCACGAGGCGGACGGCCACTTTCGCGATGAACATCTTTCCCCGGATTTCATCGGCAAGGCGTATCCCTTCGGCCGCATCAACTTCCACCGCCACCTCCTGCCAATCTGATGTATTACAAAGCTCCCTTGAACACGGCACCCCGGAAGGAAGCGGTTTGTGCGGCGACTTGCAGTCCGAGGCCCATGCTTCCAGGTATGCTTTCCCCTCCAGGGCCATTGTCTTCACCCAGGCCGAGACACGGTAACGCTTGCCGGCTCTTACCACGGGTGCATTCGTGGATTCCACCTGCCAGAAAACACGCGCCGGCGCCGGTGTATCCTGCTTGAGGCAACGGCCGCCACCTCGCCCTTCCCCGCGCGCCCATGACGCATATTTGATTTCCCCCATGGCAAGCCAGAACCGGAAATTGTCGTCCGGCTTCTCAAGGTCATAACCGTTTTCAAAATCACAATTGAAATTACTATTGCCCTCGTGCCGGAAACAGGGCCGGTCATATGCCGCCTTTTCCTCTTCCGAGTACACATACCCCCTGGCTTTGGAAACGATTTCCGCCGTTTCCTCCGGCGTGAACTGATACAGCGCATATTTGACCCGATAGTGATTAAGGCTGTTAAAAGCCATTTTGTCCGCCAGCATGTGGATGTCATTCAAGGCCCAGCAGATCCCCCCGCGCGATGTGGCGGGAACGCGCTCGATCAGCTCGATGCAGGGATTGCCGGCGGGGTCATCCACGAAGCCCAGCTTGCAGCGCCCAGATGGGAAATAGATGTTATACTTGTCCGGCGTATGCAGGTGGTGCTGCGGCACCCACCCCCACCCGCCGGCGGCGTTCTGGTAAACGAAAGCCTGCCACTTTTTAGGGACAGGATCCACGGGCGCATAATATGAATAGGATGGCCCTGGCAGAAAATTGGCGAATTCCTCGGGAAACCTGGCCACGTATTCTCCATACTGCGGCGAATCTATTTCCTTCCATGAATTAAACGGAAAGCTGTTGACGCGCAGGGAAGTGGAAGTGTCATAGCAATAACATTTCCTCTTCCTGTCATAAGTAAGGTTTATCACCGTGTCAGAGGTCATGCTGTCGTCAGCCGTATTGGCCTTGTACTCGATAACCAGTTTCTCTTTTCCCTCGTTGCGGACATTCATGGATTCCAGCTTTGCCGTCGAACAAATCCCGCCGTGACGCCAGCTCAGGGTCCACTCAATGAGCGGCTCCCCGCCGGGAGCCAAACGGACCCCGCCAAGATGAAGATGTCGTTCGTGCGAAAACCGGGCGATATCAACATCATGGTCATAAATAACATTATCTTTCCATTGAAACGCGGGCGTGTATTTTTTACTGCTCATTAGGTCTCCCCTGAAAATAGCCGACATTAAGTCGGCTCTACCTTTGGTTATTCATTGGTAGAGCCGGATTTATTCCGGCTATCCTGTTTAATTGAATTTTCATTTTTATTAAATCCCGCGCGCTTTGCGCGCGGGCAAACTTGCTCCTGTTCTTCAGTTATCCTGTCACTATTGCTTGACCGGCTTTTTAACGAAAATGATCTGGTCGCACAAAACCGAGTAAAGGTCGTTCGTGTCCAGACTGAATTTGTTGTTCTGCCTGATCTCATCCGGCGTAAGTTGAATGGGGCTGACGAATTTGAGCGAAACATGGACGTCGTAGCGGTTGTCGTTGTCCGGCGCCGGCGGGCTGTACAAACGCTCGCCCAGCTGGAGTTGCGTAACCCAGCTCCGGGATGAAAACCAGACGATACTGTCCGGGGTAACCTGTATTTCGCCGAGATGATAAATTTTATACGCACCCATGAAGAAGTCGTTGGTGTTCACGGTGTATTTCGCGCCGTGGGTCTTGGTGTCGTTCTGGTAAAAGCCGAAGGTGAAGGGCATGTCCGGCAGGGTCACGACCGCGCCGTAGCCGAATGCCGCGCCCGGATCCATGACATTCTTTGGAACGCCGGCGCCGAGGCGCACAGGGACAAAACGGCGAACCATGCCCTTCTCCATGGCGTCAAAAGGCGTGGGCAGGGGTTTTTCGGCGTCGGCCGTCTTGATCTTCATTTCCCAATCTGATACCTGCGCAACCGCCCACGGGGGCAAAGCGCCCAGGCGGTTCCTGACAACCATGTAATCGGCAAAATAACCAGGGCAGGCTTTTTTAAAATCATTCCATTCATCAAGCGTGCGGTAATCGAGTCCGCGCCGGAGCCGCCTGACGTTGGCGTGCAAGCGTTCGTCATCGGCGGTCATGGTTTCCATCCGGTCGAAAGATTCCTGCCAGAGCCGGATCGTGTCAGGCGTCAGCCCGGTCAACCTGCGGCTCATGCCTTTCCCGGCGCTGAAGGACGTGTTCGTGCTTGAAGCTTTCCAGGCTGCTTCCATTTCACACAGGTAGTCCCGGACCATTGCTGCGGCCGGGCCATACTGGTGATCGGTAAATTCCCTGACCAGGGCGGGTACATCACGGTCAATATCCTGAAGCAGTTTGTTGTAGACGTATATTTGCAGCTCGGTAAAATTAATGGCGCCATTGTAGTCTCCCGAGAATTCAACAAACGCCCCTTCCACCCCGGCTTTTTTCATAAGGCGCAGGTCCGTCACCAGCCGGTCAAGCATGCCGTTGAATGGATAATACCAGGTCCAGACGTGCGGTGTCAGTTTGCACCAGGCCAACATGTCCTCGTAGGCGCCATGGTTAATCGGATGATTCCAATCCACGTCCCCGTTGTCCTCCACGCTGGCATATTGGATGACAATATTATCGGGAAACGCCACGCCCTCCGGCATCACCGGCGGCTTCTGGGTCTGGCTGAGCCGGTAGGCCAGGGTGTGCAGCATGACGTCCGGATGCTTTTCCTTGACGAGCGCGCACAGCTCGGACAAATAGTCGTAAAACGGACCGCCGACAGCCTGGTATTTTTTCTTGAGTTTCTCGCACTCCTGGCAGTAACAGAATTCGCCGGGGTTGTCATGGGCGCTCAGGTCGAGCATGATCCTTTCCTGGCCCTCGGCCTTCAACCGGCGGATATGCTCGAGTATGTTTTTTGTCAGCTCCTTCCTGAGGCCGTGATTGCTGAAACAAAGCTGGTTGACAATCCTTTTGCCGTTCGTATGCAGGGTGAAATATTCGGGGTTGGTCGCAAAAAAGTCCTTCTTTTCCACCCAGCCGAATATGTTTGTTTCCGGCTGTTCTTTCGGCGATGGAGGGATGTAGCCGAAAAAGGTGTGGCATCCCTGCGGCATAACTTTCAATGAAAACGCGAGCGGGTTAACGCGCTTGCTGGAAAACATGTTCATCCCGCTTTGCAGGTGGAAATCGAACATCCATTCATAGCTTGGTAAACGGTATTTGAACGCAAATCCTCCCTTCCGCGAGAAGGGCTTTACCGCAAGCTCGCGCTCGACATTAAAGGTCGGCTGTCCCAATCCGTTTTGCCAGTGCGGCGGCTTCTCCGAAATGAGGCGCCCGGAATACCAGCGGCGCCCCAAGGTGTTTTCCATGAAATCCACCACGGCATACAGGTTGCCGTGCATGCCTTTTCCGTAGAGAACGATATTGGCACCCTCGCTCCGCGCCGCGTATTCCTGGTCCTTCAACGACGCCAGCGGTTCTTTCCCCAGGATTTTCAAGGAAGGTGCGCTTAATCCGACAAAGATGTATTTATTGGTGGCTGATGTCTCGTTTGGTGAAATGACCGGGAATACCGCCCCGGTTTTCAGAAACAGGAAATTTGTCAATGCGCTGACGGCATACTCGTCAACTTCACTTGGTTTATCCGGCTTGACAACCGCATAGTCCGTTTGCCCCGCGGCGGCCAAACGCAGGTCTTTTTGCGAGATTGCTGATCTGCATCCGGGCATGGCAATCAACGATATAAAAAATAAAAAAGAAACAATCCGCATCGCCTGCATAACACCTCCTGTTTGTTCATTTAATCTTATACAACGTGCCTTCATATCTGACTTCATATACGCCCATGTCAATTGTGCCATAAAGAAGACGCGGCTGACCGTCGAGGTCGAAGGCGTTCGTAACCCAGAAATTATTTTTTCCGGCGTTGACGCATGGTGAATTTCCATGCAGATGATAGTCGCCTGCCGAGTGGCTCAACCCCCTGCCGCTGCCGAAGGACCTGCATAGCGGGCTGTTGGTGGTGTTAGATGAATGCCAGCCGGGATAGGCCGGATACGTGCAGGAGTTGGTGAACGCCAAAAGGGCGCCGGTGCCGCTAACCGAGTTTGTCGTCCAGTTGACGGTGTTGGAATAACTGATGCAGTTCACAACCGCCACAGTACCGGCCGCGTCAATCGAGATACCGTTATCGTTTCCAACGAAGGTGCAGCTCTCCACGGTATCGCCATTCCTGATCATCAGCGCGTTACCCTGGTTGCCGTAAAAGAGAGAGTTGCGGACCTTGGTGTCAAAGCGCGAACCTCCGTTGAAGTTATATGCCACTGTGCAGTTTGTCAGGCTGCTGCGTGCCGTTCCTCCTCCGGCAACCGAGTAATTACTGGCCACAAAGCAGCCGATCAGGACGGAAAGATCCGCGCCGCCGCCAATGCCAACCGAGGACCTGTTGAAAGACACGGTGCAGTTGGAGAGAACAGTACCACCAACCGTGCTTTGACTTCCCGCACCTCCGCCGTGAGAGGTGCTCCTGTTGGTGATGATCGTGCAGTTAAACGCCCTGCACGGCACAGCGGCGCTCCAGCCGTACAGGCCGCCGCCGCCACCTGACGCTGTGTTATTTGAGACCAGGCATCCATACAAGGTGCCACGCATTGATGCACCGCCGCCAGCGGCTGAATTGCCGGCAATTGTGCAGTTGGATAGAATGGCGCTCTCCGCACCCCCGCCAAAGTGAAAGGTGGAATTACCTATGATTTGGCAATTGAAATAAGTGCCGTCACAGACGCCGGCGCCGCATTTAGCTGATTGGGAACGATCGCCCCACGCCGAGTTGCCGGTAATGATGCAATTCGAAATCGTGGCCGCGGCAGTTCCCCATGCACATACTCCGCCGCCGCAGGCATCCTGAGAGATAATATTACGGTCCACATCATTCGAACTTACCGTGGCACCGTTGGTCAGAGTAAAGCCTATGAGAGAAGAGTTCGCCACCATGTGCACGCAACGCACCGCAAGCCATCCATTGGTCGTTACCGGGTCCCATGCGCCCTTGATAATGGTATTTTCAGGATCATTGTTCAGGCTGCGGACGGTAACGGTGTTTGAAATACAAACACGGTTGGTCACATACCGTCCGGGAAAAACAACTCCGCCCGTGTCATACGTTGCCGCCGCAACCAGTACGGTTTCTCCGGACCTGGCATAACAGATGGCTGTTTGGATATCGGCAGCCGCGTTGGCAAATGAATCGTAGGGTATCGCCGCGCCGGCGTTATCTTTGACAACGTACCGGTTGGTCAGACCGGCGATTCCCATGGACTTTCCAATGAGAAAATAAGCAATAACACACAGGAACAATTTTAACGTCACAGTGTTGAATCGTAATATTTCAGATATGATTTTCACTCGAACAATCCTTTCTACTTTTTTTGAACCGTCATAGCATGACGGCGGGTCTGAGACCACGAATGCGGTTCTTGCGAACCGCCACTACATCGGATTCAGTCTTAGTTGTAGCGGCCGTTCGACAGAACGGCAATTCCTGCGGTTCTCGCCTGCCCGCATTGCTACGCAAAGCGTTGCAGGCGGGCGGACTCGAACCGCCGCTATATTTTTTAAATTATGCCGCATTCTTTCTTCAGTCTTCCTTCTTCTTTCCGCCGTCTGCCATCCGTCGTCTGTTTTCTGCCTTCTTCCTTCTGCCTTTCCTATGGCCTCACCGGCGTATAGCCGTATCCGCCGTGCTGGACGGGCCAGGCGACGCGGGAGCCGTCAATGGCCACGATGTACCAGTTGCCGGTGGCCTCGTCATACACTGCCGCGTCAGCCATCCCGTCCCCGGTGTAGTCCGCCGGCACCGGCACGAACCCCGGCCCTCCGAATACCCCGCTCACCGGCACGTAGCCACTCGGGCTTAAGCTGCTCGAGGGCAGGATGATCCACAGCCCCGTTGATTCCCTGTAGACGCACCCGTCAGCCTTGCCGTCCCCGTCGTAATCCGCCGGCGCAGCTGTATACCCAGCACCGCCAAACACACCAGAGTTAAGAAAATAGCCATCGCTTGAATAAAGCACGTACCATTGTGCGGTCGTCTCGTTGTAGACCGCCGGGTCCATGAGCCCGTCCCCGTCGTAATCCGCCGGTATGGCAACATACCCCGGGCCGCCGAAGATACCCGAAATATACGCGTATCCGCTGGCCGAGAACAACCCCGACCATAATCCGCCCTTCTCATTGTACATCACCGGGTCGGTCAGCCCGTCCCCGTCGTAATCCCCCGCCACCGGCGTAAATCCTCCTGACATCGCCAGCTTCGGGCCCGCCCAGTAGCTGCCCCCGAAGATGGCCAGTTCCTGGTCCGCCATCTTCCTTATGTACCAGTACCCGCTCGCGTACCGGTACACCCCCAGGTCGCTCGCCCCGTCCCCGTCAAAGTCTCCCGGGGTCGGGACATACCCGCTCCCGCCGAAGATGATGTTGGTCGTAAACCCGCTCAGCAGGTTCCTGATCTCCCACAGCCCGGTCGTCTCCTTGTAGACCACCAGGTCCGAGGCCCCGCTCCCGTCCCCGGCAAAGTCGAACCCGCTGTTGGCCGTTATGAAGAGCTCCACGCTGATGTTCGTCGGCGAGTTGTTGGCCTCCGTTCCCGTGGACTGATCTATCCCGCTCACCGTCAGCAGCCCGCTGTATTTACCCGGCCTGAGGTTTTCGGACCGGCAGCTGAACGCGACCGTCTGCATCTCCCCGCCGCTCGTCCCCGAGACCGGCGTCACCGACAGCCACTCCGTGTTCGTGGCTATTAAATACTCCAGGACCCCGCCGCCGGTGGAAAGGTTCCAGACCCGGAAGCTGCCCGAGCCGGCGGAGTGGCCGTATTTGGCCGAAAACTCGTACGCGCCCTGCGCGTCCGTCGCCAGCGACGCCAGCGGCGTTATCCAGATCGTCACCGCCACCGTCTGGGTCGAGTTGACGGAGCTGTCCGAGTGCATCCCATCAAATGACCTCCCCACGATCGTTATCACCGCGTTCGATATCCCCGGGGACAGCCGGGCCGTGCTGAACTCCGCCGTGACCGTGTCATGCTCCCCGCTGCTCGTCCCCGAAGAGGGCGTAAGCACGAACCAGTCCACGTTGTCGCTCAAGGAGTAGTTCAGGGCGTAGTACCCGCTCCCGTTCCAGACCTCGAAGGTCTTCGACGGGGCGTCGTAGCCTTCCGTCACGATGTTGGTTATCAGGATCGTATTCTTGTCCAGGCGCGCCTTCGGGTTGACCGTCAGGGTGACCGCCACCTCGGCGGGAGAGCCGATCACGTCCGTGTTCGTCGCCGTGATGGTGATGACGGCGTTGTAGTTCGACTGCCCGGCGACGTTGGTCGTCAGGCCCGAGGTCTGGTAGCTCACGGTGAGCGTGTTGGTCGCCAGGGGGGTGATGACGATGCTGTTGCTCGGGCTGACCGTCAGCCAGGACTTGTCGGTATTTACCCGGCAGTTGATATTCCCCGCCGTGCTCACGTTGGACACCTTCAGGTACTGGTTGGTCAGGTTCTGGCCCATCATGACCGATCCGGAGAGCAAGAGGGGGTTGACCGTCATCCGCGGCCCGGTGGTGACCGTCAGTTCGACGTTGATTTCAAACGGTACCCCGCTGATCCCGGGCACCAGGGTCAGGGTGCCGTAATGGACCCCGAGGGGAAGGGAGGTGTTGGTGAAATTGACGTTCAGGGCCTGGGCGGTGCTCCCGGTCAGCACCCCGCTGGAGGGCTCCACCGCCAGCCAGGAGACGTTGGTCTGGACCGTGTAAGGGATGTCGCCTGATCCGTTGTTCCAGATGCTGACCAATGTGTTCGTGCAGGCGAACTGGTTGACCGTGGCCGTCACCTGGGTCGGGTTGCGTGAGAATTCAGCCACGTGCAGCACCATGTCCACTGTCCCGGTCTGGGCATAGCCCGCCATGGCCGCCGGATAGTTCGTCAGGGCGCTCACGATCATCCGGCTCACATAGGTTATGGGGGACAGGCCAAGGGAGTTGTTGGTCACGGTCAGGGTGCCGGAGCTGCTGATGGCGATGGGGGCGCCGGAGCTCGGGCCGCTTGCCCAGGCGCTGGTGATGGCCGAGGCCCAGTAAAGCTGCAGGTCAGGCGAGGTGTTGGTCAGGTAGACGGTCATGTTGGTAGTGTAACTGCGCATGACCGTGTTGGTGATTGATGTGGGAGCGTAGTTGAACACGTGCGCGGCTTCGTACGCGCCCCTGTCAACTGTGCTCCGCAATATCCGCGGCAGGCCGTCCAGGTCCAATGCGTCGGTAATCCAGTCCTGGTTCGTGCCGGTGTTGATACACGGCGAAATCGCCTGCAAGCGGTAATTGCCGGGGATAAGGTTGGTTCCATATCCGGTACCATCGAGCATAAAGAGCGGGTTATTGGTAAAATTACCAAAAAGAGTGTTAGTGTAATTATTGAAATCGCCGGCGATCCCGCAGGAGTTGGTGGCCATGACATTAACATCAGCAAAAAGATTCGACCATGAAATGCAGTTATATAATGAGATCGTAGCACCAGGATCGGTATAGATCTGCCTGCAGCCGGCAATCGTACAGTTTCTGAACACGGTGGAGTTGTTGCCATATAATAAAGTCTGGCTGCCGATAATCAGGCAGTTATAATATGTCCCGTAAAGGCTTCCATTGCCGATCATGACGCAGTTGGAAAGAGTGCATGAGCCGGCGCCGGACGCAGAATCAGGCGAGGTATTGCTGATTATCCTGCAGTTGAACAAAGTGCTGGAGCGCACCCCGCCGCCGCTGTTGAGTGCCTTATTAAACATTACCGTGCAGTTGGAAAGAATCGTGTTATCGGCCGCGCCTCCGCCAATCCAGGCCGTATTGCTGTAAATCGTGCAGTCATACATCCGGCAGGGAACCGCAGCACTCCACCCCATCCCGCCTCCGCCGTATCCATTAGCAATATTGGCGGTGTTGTTCGAAACGAGGCAGCCATACAATGTTCCGCGGTGTGATCCCGCGGCATTGCCCGCCGAATTGCCATAGAGGGTGCAATTCGACAGTACCGCCGTATCCGCCGCCCCGCCCCGGTAAGGCGTTGTGTTGTTATAAAAAATACAGTTGAAATAATTGCCGTTGCATGCCCCGCCGCCGCCAAGGGCACCGTTCGTCGCGTCGCCACAGGCTGAATTGCCGGCAATGACGCAATTGGATATGATCGTGCTGGAGTAAGTAAACACACCCCCACCGCACAGGCTCCGGTAATCGCCGTTAGTTGCCGTGGCGCCGCCGGTAAGGGTGAACCCGACCATAACCGCCCCCGGCGACATGGAGACACATCGGATCGCCGCGGGACCGTTGGTACTTGCCGGATCCCATGCCCCCTTGATGATTGTGCCGGCAGGATCATTGCCGATGCTCCGCACGGATACGGCCTTGTTGATGGCCACCCGGTTAGTTACCGAGAACAGAAGTGTGCCGCCGGTGTCATATGTTGCGGCGGCGACGAGGACGGTCTCGCCAATCTGAGCGAAATTGATGGCGGTCTGGATGTCGCCCGCGGCCTTGGCGAGGGTGTCGTAGGGAATCACCCCGGTATTGTCCTTGACCACGTACCGGTTGGTAAGATCGGCTGACGCCGGGGGCGCAAACCCAAGCCCGAATCCAGCCATAACGGCAATAAAATAAAATGATGATCTTGCAGTTCGCATCATTCAATACCTGTTGCTGCCGCTGCGATTCGCCTGGCAATCCGTAAAACCGATTTTATTATTACGGGAATCATCATGCTGGCTGAAAAATACCAGATATTCATCCATTATGAAATAAAAAAACATAATTAACCGGCCTTTCACTCATCTTCCGCATCATCATATTTCACATGCAGTGCCCGAGCCATTCATCCCTGCCCCGCCTTGTTTTTTTCCTCCAGCCTGATATTATCAATCCACATCTTTCCTTTGGCCGGCGTATCTATCAGAATTTGATACGAACCATCTTCGGAAGCATCCGGCTTGAAAATGGCGGACCGTTCCTGCCAGCCCGACGTGCCGGAAGGCGGGCACAAGCGCGAATTAAAATCGCTTTTCCATCCCGTATTGATGATAAAAATTCCGGTTTTTTCCGAAGGCTCAAGATTTTCCGTTTTAAACCAGGCCGAAAGAATATATTCTTTGCCAGGTTCAAGGGTAATGCCCGACATCCTCAGCCTGGTCGGCAATTGCGTGCCGCGGATAACCAGGGAATGGCTCCCGTGAACGGCATTCTCGTTGTCCAGTCTCCACGGATCATCATCACGCAGCGTTCCCCCAGTGGGGAATTGCCAGCCGGTCCACCCCATTTCAAAGCTCGGGTTGTTCAAGTTTAACTTGGCAGGCAACACACCCGATTTTCTGATCTGTTCGATGTCCCATCCAAAAGGGCCGGTTTTTCTTTCAACCGCGGATTTTTTCTGTCCGTCGAAAGGGCGCCGCCATCCGTCAAAGGCCTTTGCCTGCCCCTGGGGACCATCGGGAAAGTATTCATCCAGGAGCCTGTTGCACTCCTCGATTTTACCAGCCAGCGGTTCAAATGCCTCCCAGCCCGGATTTTGATAGTACGAATAATAAAGGCGAAATACTTCCGCGATGTTTTTCAGATAACGGAATTCGTATTCCACCAGCCGGATACGCGAAAGCTCGTCCGGATCGGTTGTCATGGTCTTGGCACGTTCCAGGTTGCGCTCCATTTCGAGGAGTAATTCCATTGGAAAGTAGCAGCGATACGCATCTCCTGCATTTATAGCGGAAAACATGCGCTTGTTTGCCGGCAACGGCGGCAATGGATAAATTCCCATATAATCGTACGCCGACACATATTGCTCCAAACTGCCATGCATTGCATCAAAAAACCTTTTCATCGGTTCCCGGGCTTTACCGTAGGCAAGGGCATAAAATTCATCGGCAACTTCCTGCCAGTTGAGCAACGGATTTCCAAGCATGCGGCCATAAACGTAATAAACCGGACCTTCCAGCCCAGGCATTTCAAATCCGCCGCAGAGGTAAATGCCGCGGACATTGTTATCAGAAAAAAGCCGCACCTGCTCCGCGGCATAGCGCGGCGTACGCTGCGGCATGAAACCATGGATCTTGAAGAAAGTGTAAATATAAACAGTTTTATCCACCCGGAACGGGGCCCAGGCTGCAAATGCCTCCGGCGTGTAATAGCACATCTGAATCATGACGTTATCCGGAAAATCGGAGAAGGTTTTTGGGGGGCGCGTCGTGCTGCCGTAGGACAATATCACCACCTTCTTGCCGGGATGGCTCTTTTTCAGCGTTTCAGCAATCTTGCGATGGACAATCCATATTCGCTCGCCCTGGTCAGGATGAATCGCTCGACACGCTTCGCATTCACAGGGCACTTCCGCGTCGGTCTGGCCAAGTTCCACCCAGTCCGCCCCTGAATCGAGGATATCTGACAGCCTGCGAATCAAAAGCTCCTGGACTTCAGGATTGGAAATACAGAGATGACCCAAAAAAGGATCACGGACGCCTGAAGCCGCGCGAAAAATATAATATTCGGGATGGCTCTTGGCATATTTTTCCCTGGGCACGGCAGAATAATACGCGTGTCCCCCGTGGGAGTAATAGATGTGCGATGGAAGGTAATTATCGGCAACCTGATACGACCGGTTGCCGGGGAATCGCCCCATGACATACTCAAAGGCCGGTTGCCACGAACGGTTCAAGCCGGCCGATACCGATACGCGATTATGTTTCGGGATGTAATAACCTTTCGGCCCTGGCAACAGGAACCGCGCGCCAAGTTCATTTTCAAGGAAAAGGGTGACGGCCTTCAAGGTCCCGTTGTAAAAAGACTTCCAATCCGCCACAATATATTCACCGTCCTCACCAGCGAGAAAAATATTTTCCCCAATTACGCGGTTAACACAGTTCCAGCCCCTGACCTTCTCGGGGGGCAGTCCGGTTTTCTTAAACGCTTCTGTCATCCCGAGATATACCGCCGGGCCGCTCTTGAACTGGGATTCCCTGGTTACAGGCAATTTGACACCGGTAGCGCTTTCCAGCGATTGCTGAAAAAAAGTCGCGGCTTCAGCAACGCGATCCTTCCCCTCCCCGCCATCGGGTATTACTATGGAATATGATGATTTTCCATTTTCGATCAAAACTATTTTTTGCGAACGGGTGCAGCCCACCAGGCTGATGAAAAGTAACGCTAACAAACACCAGCCTGGGTATTTGCCGGGCATCATGCAAATTCCATATTGATTCACGGGCGGTATGATTATTGTATTCATTTCAATGATTCCCGGGAGGTTGATTTTGCGGCCTGTGCCGAAGTCATGAGCCAGACGCCCAGAAGAACACCGGCAAACGCGAGAATGAATGAAATTGAAATCCGCTCTTTGACCAGGACCACCGCCATGGCCGCGGTCAGCATGGTGGAAATATACCCGAATGCCCCGAGCTCCCCGGCCTTCAGGTATTTTAACGCGCTGAACCATGCCACATATGCAAGGCCGGATGCGCCCACGCCGAGATACGCCATCCAACACCAGACTGAAAGCGGCATTTCCGGAATGACGGGGCGCCCGGTGGCAAGAAGAAACCCGAGGGTTATAACCGTCCCCAGCAGCATTGCCGCGGAGGCGCTGACCAGGCCTCCGTAGCGCTTGGTGACGCTTTCGCCGCCCACCGTGTAGGCCGACCAGCAAACCGCCGAGAGCAAAGCCAGCACATCGCCTAAATACCTGCTTTTTTCCATATACTGGTCGCTGCCGGGCTGCCCGCCCATCCCCATGAGCATTGCGAAAAAGCCGATGATCATGCCCATGACAGCGCGCTTTCGAATAGGTTCCTTTAAAAACAGCGCGGCGAGAATCACGGTCAGGATCGGGGATGTGTTTGCAAAAAGGCAGCTCCTGGCCGCGGTCGTGTATTGCAGGGAATAAAACTGGGAAGCGCCCTCTCCGAAAACACCGGCCAGGCCGAGGAAGGCAAAGGTCCAGAACCGCCCGCGCAAAGCCATGTACAGCTTCCGGCCATGACCCATCAGGAGGATGACCGCGATAAAAAACAAGCTCGCCATCAGGAAACGGATGAAGGTCAAGACGAGCGGATCCACGCTGAAGTTCCCGAAAACCATGCGCGTGACCACATACAGGCTGGCCCAGAAGGCGGTGGCCATGATCCCAAGTCCCAACCCCATAATCTTTCCTTTTACAATCAAAGACTATCCTCCATCTTTATAATATGCGTTTCCCGAAGAGCGCGGCCGCCAAGCCAGCCGCAAGGTTCGACGTCATGGCGCCGTTATCGCGGGTCGGGTTCAATTCTACAATATCCATTGAAAGGGGTACGCCGGAACGCCCGATTATTTCCAGGGCCAGATAAGCCTCCCTGGCGCTGATGCCTCCGGGAACCGGGCTTGAGACCGCCGGCGCCGCGGCCGGATCCAGGACATCCATGGCGAAACTGATATGAATTCCGTCAACCCTGCGCGCGAATTCGCGCACGATGGATTCTACGATCTCGCGTATTCCCAGATAATCAATATCCTCCATGGTGGAGGCCTTGACCTGGGAACGTTTCAGGGCCTCTTGTTCTTCAGGATCAATTTCGCGCAATCCAATCATGGCCAGGTTCTCCTGTTCAAACTTAGGCCATATGCCGCCGCATTCAACCAAACGCCGGTGCCCCAACCCGATGCAGGCTGCAATGACCATCCCGTGGATATTGCTGGATGGGCTTGTCCGGTCGGTATTGAAGTCGGCGTGCGCGCTGAAGAAAATTGCCGCCAGATGAGAACGAACCCGCCTGACGCCGGCAATCGCGCCGAGCGAAATGCTGTGGTCACCGCCGAGCACGACCGGCGAACTTCCCCCGGCAATTTCACGCGCAACCGTGTCAGCCAGTTTTTCATTGAAAGCCACCACGCTTTCCAGGTTTCTCGGGGCGCATATTTCTCCCGGGGAAGGCGCGGGTGATGCAATATCTCCCGGGTCGTGAACCACCCAACCGGCTCGTTCCAATGCCGGCTTCAAACCGGAAGCACGGATCGCGACCGGCGCGAGTTCCGGACCGGCCACGTTTGAGCCAAGGCATGACGGCGCGCCGATAATAGCCGCATTGCGCGACCCCGGGACGCTGTCCTTTCGCCGCCTTTCATATCTCTTGGCAACATAGGCTGAGGTCATCGCCGCCAGCAGCGCGCCATAGCCGGGACGGAACGAGAGAACATCACCGGGAACCAATACCCGGTCTGAATCATGCGCGTCAAGGATCAGATGGTCGCTGCTAGCGCCAAGAATTTTTATGCGGGGGTCCACGGGCGCCAGGTCCCCGAGTAAAATATCTTCCCGGCCCAGCGCCACAATGGCGCGGCGTCGGTTCCCAACATCGGCAAAAGTCGGCACATTGCCGAATGCATCCAGGGCGATCCGTCCTACCGGAACCGATCCCTTGGTTCTAACCTCGATTATTTCAGCCTGGATCTCGAAGGCATCCTGCCGCAAGCCATCAATCGGGCGGCGGTCCAGGGTATTCAACCCCAGGAGAAGCGACTCGCCCAAACGCACGTGGTTGATTTTAGGCGGCATTTGCCCTGAGAACAAAAGCGGCAAACTGCTGGTATTGCCGCCCGAGACGATTTCCATGGGAAAGCCGACGGCTTGCTCAATGTT
>Ga0351932_1043_pt1 | contig 50099 bp, 33 predicted proteins | sample TotcelHT113001L8_FD_206847 | JGI IMG/M metagenome (GOLD analysis project Ga0351932, IMG submission 206847) | Enriched cells from coal bed in the Powder River Basin, Montana, United States - Total cells T11 rep2 HSBNCT.T11.300.1.L8 ... | reverse complement strand
AGCACGCTGGGCGCGGTGGCGATAACGTCGATGTTGTACTCTTGCTCAAGGCGTTGTTTAAAGACATCCATGTGCAAAAGACCCAAGAATCCACATCTAAAACCAAGGCCAAGTGCTGTTGAGCTTTTCTTTTCAACCGACACACTGGCGTCGTTAAGCGTTAATTTTTCAATAGCGTCACGCAAGAATTCAAAATCGCTGGTATCGACGGGGTAAATGCCGGCAAAGACCATTGGTTTTGCGGGTTTAAAACCAGGAAATGGCACTACTGGGTGACGTTTTTCGTGCAGTGTGTCGCCAATACGGGCTTCGCGCACGGTGCGCATTCCCGTAATCAGATAGCCTACTTGGCCTGGATAGAGCGCTTCCAGTGGTGTTGGTTCTGGGTACATAAGGCCGAGTTCAAGTACTTCATACGTAGCGTTTGTTTGAGCTAACGTAACGATGTCGCCTTTGGTAATAACGCCATCTTGCACGGCGATTAAGCAAATTACACCGCGATATTCGTCAAACCACGAGTCAAACAAGAGAGCTTTGAGAGGCTTTTCTTTATCGCCTTTTGGTGCGGGAAGACGTTCAATAGCTGCACGCAAAATGTCGTGAATACCAATACCTGATTTTGCCGAAGCAAGAATAATTTCTTCTTTTTTAAAGTCAAAAAGACTGGTTAATTGTTTGCCAATGCGTTCAGGGTCGGCAACGGCCATGTCAACTTTGTTGAGCACGGGAATAATGGTCAAATCTTGTTCAAAAGCCAAGTAGAAATTGGCCATGGTCTGCGCTTCAACGCCTTGTGATGCATCAACCAAGAGCATAGCGCCTTGGCAGGCATACAGAGAGCGAGACACTTCATAGGTAAAATCGACGTGGCCAGGGGTATCAATAAGATTTAAAAGATAGACGACGCCATCAAGTTCATAAAACATCGATGCTGTTTGTGCTTTGACGGTGATACCGCGCTCGCGCTCAACTTGCAGTTTGTCTAAGAATTGTGCTTTCTTTTCGCGGTCGCTAATCGTACCAGTGACTTCTAAAAGACGGTCAGCCAGCGTAGATTTGCCATGATCGATGTGGGCGATGATTGAAAAATTACGCACGCGATCTGGCGTGAACTGCTGGAGATTGATAACGGACGGTCTCATATCTGATTTTCTCTCTTAAAAGCTAGCTTGGTGATTTAGAGAAAGTATAAGAAAACCGCCGCTCTTTGTACAGGTATGTACTTGGGCGGCGGCGAAATATCGTTGTTTGTGGGCTATGGCTGTTATGTTATGCACGGCCAATTTGGCAGCCTGTAACTTAAAGATGCGCTTGTTTTACTATTTTTTCGAGTAAATCGTAGTAAGAGGGGATATTTTTAGCAATCTTTTCAATTAAAGTTTCATCATAGCCATGAGTTGTCAAATTCCTGTGGTCAACCATTTGGATTGCTAATCGAACTTCAGATTCAGAAAGAATGTTTGCTTTGAGACATTCTCTGAAAATCGCTTGGGTGTCTTTATATGGCGCTTACCAATGTTGACATGATACGGCTGCAAAAGATAAATAAGATAACTTGCTTCAAGAAGTGACAGCCACTTTTTTGCCGTAGCAACGGTAACACCGCAATCATTAGCCAGCGACGCAACATTCAAAAGCTGCCCAATGCGCCCAGCACACAACGCTAAAAAATGCCTAAAAAGAGAGAGATCTTCGATATTGCGCAACGAACGCACATCGCGCTCTACATAGGTACGAATATAATCAGGATACCACTCAGCAGACGACACAGGCTGAGAATAAGGACGCGGATATAATCCCTTGAGCATCAGCGCCTCCACTGAATCGGGAACTATGCCTGCGGCTGAAAGCTCTTCAAGCGATAGCGGTAAGAGCGTAAAAAGCGCAATGCGACCGGCAAGACTCTGCGTAATCGCCTCAAGCATCAAAAAGTTCTGCGACCCAGTTAGTACAAAGAAGCCTAAACGATTTGAGGCATCGACTATGGTCTGAATATATGAAAGAAGTGGCGGCACGTTTTGAAACTCATCAAGAATAACCCCTTTTTCATTTTCAAATGCTGAAAGAAATCCACGCGGATCTTGCTCGGCAAGCGCTCGCATTTCAAGATCTTCAAGCGTCACATATTTATAATGAGGAAATGCCGCCTTGGCTAACGTTGTTTTTCCTGACTGGCGTGGACCAAGAATGGCTACGACAGGCATAGCTGCTGCCATTTCTATGACTCGCTCTTCCATTAACCGCTTAATCATACGTCCCCTTCGCTTTAATTAAAGATTATGGACAAATCATATCATTAAGTATCAGATTTGTCCATAATTGACAATAAGGGTGACCCAATAGGACTCCTGAGAAGTTGAGAGTTTTCCCAACAAAGCTTTTAAAAGCTCTTAATTGGAAAAACCCCCTTATTCTGGCACACTAGAAGTAGATTTATCGCAGTATAATAACGTCTTTAGTAAGGATATAAAGGTTCATGGGAATTCAAGCAGGCCTTGTCGGGCTTCCAAACGTCGGCAAATCGACCCTTTTTAACGCATTGACCAAGTCAAGCATTCCTGCAGAGAACTATCCGTTCTGCACGATCGATCCGCACGTTGCCATTACCGAAGTTTCCGATGAACGCATGCTCAAGCTTTTGAAACTTTATGACTCAAAAAAACTGATTCCTGGAACCGTGACTTTCGTTGACATTGCAGGTCTGGTAAAAGGTGCCGCCACGGGCGAAGGCCTGGGTAACCAGTTTTTGAGCAACATTCGTGAGTGCGACCTTATTTTACACGTACTGCGCTGCTACGAAGATCCTAATATTATCCACACGAGCGCAACCATCGACCCGGTCTCTGATTACGAAATTATTATGGCCGAGCTGATGCTCAAAGATATTGAATCGGTCGTCAAACGTCTGGAAAAAGTTGAAAAGTCGATCAAAGTTGCTAGCACACCACTTGAAAAAAAGACGTACGAACAAGAACGCGAGCTTTTAAAAGCAGTCAATGCGGCCCTTGAAAAAGGTGACGCTGCTGCCGTTACCACGCTTATCAAAGATGCGCCTGTAGCGACACTACCGCTTTTGAGCGCAAAGAATTATTTAATTATAGCCAACATTGCTGAGAGCGATCTTGAAGACGACGCTTACACAAACAATCCTCACTACAAAGCACTTGTTAAACATTTTGGCGAACACCGCGTGGTGCCTGTATCGGCAAAAATTGAATGTGAACTTTCGCGTCTTCCTGATGAAGAAGCTGCAGATATGATGAGCATGTTCGGGCTTAAAGAACGCGGGTTACAAAAAGTTATTCGCGCAACCTACGAGCATCTTGGTCTTATTACCTTCTTTACCTGCGGCCCTAAAGAGATTCACGCCTGGCCCATTAAAAAAGGCACTACCATCAAAAAAGCTGCGGGTGAAATTCATACCGATCTTGAACGCGGTTTTATCTGCTCCGAAATTTTTAACTGCGCAGATTTATTCGCTGCTGGCTCAATGAGCGCCCTTAAATCTTCTGGAAAGATGCGCACTGAAGGTGCTGACTATCTTGTGCAAGATGGCGATATTATCTTAGTTCGTTTTGCGGTATAAAACACGAACTCGACCTAAAATTTTTATAATAAAATAGCATCTATCCCGATCTCCCTGAGTGTTTTCGAAGCTTTTTAAGCGAGAAAATGTATCGAATGGGTTGGAGGGATACATAATTTTCGCCCCCGCTATCTTTCGATACATTTTTGCTTACGCAAAAACACTCAAGACGATCGGGTTTTTTTATTTTTTCTTAGATCGAGTTCACGTTATTTTTATTGTTCTTGACAGAACACAAAACTATTCGCGAAACTATCTTCATCAAAAAACCCTTTTATCTGGAGACTTTCAATGAAGAAAATTTTTACAACAAGTATCTGCGCTTTAGGCGTAGCTACCTGTGGAGCACTCATGGCCACCGATAACTTTATCAACCTTGCTAACGCCGCTGATCTTCCTGAACTTCTTAAAAACGACAAAGTTGTTCTTATATTTGTCTACCCTCCAGGACAACCCTGCAAAAACATGATCGCCACTGCAACAAAAGTAGCCAAAGAAGATACAAAAGCTCTCTTTGTTATTATCGACATACGCGTTTTCCCTGGATTACGCAGTCAGTACCATGTCGGAGGACTTCCCGCTTTAATTCTCTTTAAAAACGGCGTTGAGCTTGCTCGCTCAACTGGCCAACGTGATGCAAATTCTTTAAGAGCGTTTATGGCAAAAACATTTTTAGGCGCACGCAGAGCATTTATAGCAAGTCCATTGGCTTACACAGCAGCCTGGATTAAAGGTCATTTTAAAATAGACCCTGTCTGCGAAAATCAGTAATTTTTTGATACTCATTAAAACGTTCTACAAAAAAGAGGCTCGAAAAAATCCCGGGCCTCTTTTTTTGTAAAACGAAAACTCGATCTAAAAACTTTATAAACTTATGTACAAAAAAAGAGTTGCTCTCTTCCCGATCTCCCTGAGTGTTTCTGAATTTTTCGTAGAAAAATGAAGAAATGTATCGAATGGGTTGGAGGGATACATAATAGTAACCCCCTTTAAAATTTCTGAATGAAAGAGGCCCGGAATTTTTCCGAGCCTCTTTCATTCTTGTTTAACAAGCGAAACTTAAGGAGCTTTGCTTAAAAAGATACGCCGCCTTTAATCCACACACCCCATTGAGACAATGAAGCAAATTTGCAGCAGCTCTTTGAGCATGAGCTCGTTGAGCAGCTTGTGCTTGAGCATGAATTGGCACATGTCGATGCACAGCTACTGCTGCACTTTTCGTTGCGACCAAATTCGCCTTCGCCGCCGATACCGATAAATGGAACTACATCACGATCCATCCATGCATAACTTACATGGCCAAAGACCTTATGCGACATACCTTTACTGCGTGCATTTTCATAATCAATATCAGAAGCCAGAATAACATCCGACGATACTGGTGGCACATACGTGTGCAGTGTCGAAAGAGGACTTACTGCCCACTTAGAGGCATCAGGAACTAACGTTTCATTGTAGCCGTTCTTTATTATGCCTTTACCGTAACAGCTGTTTGACCAAGTCGAGCACTCAATCTTTTCGCACGATTGTGCCCAGAAGTTGTACCCAAGATCAAGCGACCAGTTTTTGTAGAGAGCATTAAAGAGGGCTGTAATTTCACCCTGTGCAGCAAAACTTGAGTTAATCGTTGTTGCCGTCAAATTTGCTACTGGTTCCATTTCAGGCTCATTTGATCTAAAGGCCGTCAGATAACGGCTCAATGGCATATTCTTTAAATCAAAAACACGATGTTGCAATGCGTTAAATAAATGAGTTGCATGTGCATCGAGCGAGAAATTAATCGATTTATCTTGTGCGTCATTGCGCCACACAACAGCACTGGCCGTCAAACCACCGCCAAGTTCCCAGTGATGACCGTTACCAATAATTGGTTCAAAAAGCCAACGTCCTGTTGGACGATTACCCGTTGGAGCTACGCCACGAGCATAGACACCCATATTCCAACGATCACGTTTTACAAAATCCCAACCAAGATCGGCTTGAATATCAGAAAGACGAACCAACGTCTTTGCATCATCACACGAACAACCACAGAATCGAGCTGATGTCAGCGGATGATAGATTGTCGCCGTATATGCCGGTGGATAGATCAAACCAGGAGCATCTCCAGTATTTGTTATACCCTTTTTACAGAAAAACTTTTCTGCAGAATCAAGACGCGTTATTTCATAACCTTGTGCGGGATCAAAAGCTCCATAAATATAATCTTGAACGGTGACACCGACATTGGAGGTCTTAAAGCTCGCGCCCAGATCCCATTTAGTCCATGCAAGTGGTGCATGCGCACGGAAGTACATACCTTCTACCCAGGCATCCATACCCCAATAGAAACTCATATCAACAAGCGCATTTTGAATGACTGGTTTAAATGAAATTGAACCTTCATAAGCACCATCAAGATAGAACCAGTCTGCAAGCAGGTCTTTTTCGTTACGAACAGGAACTTCTGAACCCGTAATATTTAACTTGTTACCATCTTGCAACCACCAACCAAAGAATGACTGCGTAATGGCATCACCATTAAATGAACGTGTGTATTCAGGCGTTACTGAAAAGACGCCGTAGTTGCCAACTGGCGTAGAGACTGACGACATTTCTACTGCAGTATTCTTTGTATAGAGTGCTGTATTTTGTTCTGTTGTAACCGTATTTTTTGAAAAAACATTTTTTACATATGATTTAGTTTTGCCCCAAGAATTCTCTGATGGTGCTGCTTCCACAGGTTGCACAATAGTTTTTTTTGCCGCAACTTTTACGCGTTTATTTTTTGGAGCTTTTATTTTAGCTTCTTTAACTTTTGTTGGTTCAATAGTCATAATGTTAGCCGGCTGAACGACCGCAACTTTTACAGGCACATAGTCTTCAACAACAACTGTTTCTACGGCAACCTTATGTTGAAATCTACCCATGCCAACCATTGAGCGGGCACTATTTTCACTCACTGAGCGAAAAGGTAGATACGGCCTTACAGGCGGTGTTGCATCAGCAGCAACGAGGCCGCTACAGACAAGAACCATACTACATAACAGTTTACGCATTCCCAAACTCCTTTAAAAAGGGACTTACTACTTCTTCGATTGAAGCTTATCTCAATAAAAAACAAGAAAGCAATACATGCTGTCTTTTTAAAATAATTTCAACTCACCGTCACATCATATAAAAAATAGCACCAACGTACCGTGCATACCACATGACATACTTGGCTTTTTAGTAGAACTAATCAAAACCATCTCCCTGTAGCGCTATAGACCTACCTCTTTTTTAAAAAACCTTACAATGCTATCCTTAAGGTTATAAAGTTACGTTTTTTGAAGATAAGCAGGAAAACCGTCATGAAAAAAACTTTTTTTATTATTTTAGCACTAGCCCTGGTTAATCCTCTCTTCTCTCTTCCTAACTTATCAACCCCAGGCTTTGACTGGCCAACCATAAATACAACAGAAACATCATTCCCCAAGGACTTTTTGTGGGGCGCAGGAACCTCAGCGCAACAAGTTGAGGGTAACTGCACCAATAACACCTGGTACCAAGCTGAACAAGACGGTAAATTCCCCGAAAGTGCTGGCATCGCCTGCGACCACTGGAACCGTTATAAAGAAGATATACAATTGCTCAAACGCGCGGGACTAAACGCTTACCGTTTTTCCGTTGAATGGAGCAAAATTGAACCGTCTGAAGGCGAATTTGACGAAGCCGCATTGCAACACTACCAAGACGTCGTCGACGAGCTGGTACGTAACGGCATTAAGCCTTGCATAACGCTGCATCACTACACCGATCCAATCTGGTTTGCTGACAAAGGCGGTTTTGAAAAACCAGAAAATATTCAAGATTTTGTACGCTTTGGCCAAACGGTCATCAATCGTCTGCAGCCACACGGCGTCCATCTCTGGTTTACCTTTAATTCTCCCGATGGCTATGCCGCCCGAGGATGGCAACAAGGCTCACAGCCACCATTCAAAAAAGATATGGCCCTCATGGCTGAAGTCTATAAAAACGTGCTCGAAACTCACGTACAGCTCTATCACAGCATCAAAGCTGTACACGGCGAAACCATCAAAATTGGTGTTTTAAAAAATATTCTGCAACTTGATCCGTATAATTACTATAACCCACTCGACCATCTTGGCTGCAAGATCGCCACCGATCTTACCGATACTGGCTTTTTTGGCTTTTTCACCACAGGTCGCTTTACTATTTGGATACCATACTTGGTGAATTGCGATCACACTAATCCTGAGGCTATTGGCGCCACCGACTTTATCGGCCTAAACTACTACAGTCATTTATATATGAAAAACTTTAAGCCCGTTCATGGCGCCGACGAAGAAACTACCCAAAATCCAAACTACGTGGTCTATCCTGAAGGTATGTATCGTGCACTTACAACCATTAACGAAAAAATCATACAACCTCTTAAGAAGCTAACTCCTCCTATCGACATTCCTGTCTATGTCACCGAAAATGGCATTGCCACTGATGATGAAGACCAACGTGGCCGCTTTTTAAAGAGCTATCTTGCATCTGTATCTCGCGCTATGCACGATGGCGTACCTGTCAAAGGGTATATCCACTGGTCACTGCTTGATAATTATGAATGGGGAAGCTATAGCAAGCACTATGGTATCTATGCCGTAAACCGTGAGACCCAAGAACGCACACTTAAACCCGGATCCGCCTATCTGAAAGCCTGCGCAGCACTTACGGTAAAACGTTTTTTGAGTCATACTGATCTTCCTGCGCAACAAGAACCGACATTACCTCCAACCATCTCTCCAACAACTTTCGGCTTATTCGCCTAAAAAACTTAAAAAATCAGTAGCATTATTCAATTTAGCAACTTTACCTGAGAGCTTTGGTTTCCCCAAGGCTCTTTTTTCTTCTCTTTCTTCTCTCTTTGCTTCTCCTCCTGGCTATAGCCTATACTATTTTTAGGGACTATTTATCTAGGGGGAATACATGAAGCATTCTTTATCACTCATATGTCTTGTACTTATAGGTACGACATATTCACTACTCTTGCCAACGCAAGCGCCTTTAAAAAAGAATTCGCTTAAACTACTTATTCTAGATACAGAAGGAAAAGATCGTTACTACTACCGCAATACCGAAATCTTGGCACAAAGCGTCGGCTTTAAAACAGTGTTTAAAAACTTCTATCAATGGCTTGAAGAGCCATCGCTTGCCAACTATCAGACGACTATCTGTTTTCTAGGTGGCACTCTGTTAAAACATAAAGAAACTGTTTTAGTGAGAAAGCTTTTCTCTTCGTTAAAAGACTTTAACAAGCGCCCGAATACCAACCTTGTGCTACTTTTTCCCGCTGGCAACAGCAAACCAGAAAACATAGCGCCTTATCTTGAACAGCTCTGTGCAGAACTTGGCATAATCGATTGCTCTCAAGGAACAGCAGAAGCTCTCACAACCAAGGCTTTTATACGTTTTTGTATGCGCCCCGATTCAAAAGTCGGGTTTACCTACAACTCCACCCTTATTAATCAGACAAATCCAGCTATTGAGCCCTGGATAAACCCGCTAACGTCAGCTGAGCCTGGCACTAACCAAACGCAAATATCTCTAACAAAATTTGAATTAAAAATACCCCTCGATGCGAACACCAACCGTAGCACCTCACACACCCCCGCAACCAATCCTGAACTTCAGTCTCTCGACTTACAGCCCCTCGAGCCACAGCTCCTCGAGCTACAGCTTCTTCCCTCTGCTCGCGAACATTTTTCTGCCAGGGCAGCATTATTTCTTCCTGCGGGATTATTAATCCACTCCCAAGAAAACAACAAAGTTACCCTGCTTGCCAAAGCCTCCACCTTTAATTTCGCCGATGTCGAAGAAAACTTCTTCCGCTGTCCTATTAATGTGGACGATCGCAATGAACTTTTACACATTGCACAGCACCTACTCTGGGGTTTTTACAACGCCTGCTCACCAGCCTCAGACGTAAAAAATTGTCCTACCCTACCTGCTTATTTTTCACCAGTTCGTATTAAAGCTAATAAATTGCGCGCCGAACAAGAGGTAAATCAGCATGCTCCAGATTATCGTTGGATAGCCGAAGGCGACTGCTCAGCAGGCTGGCTTGCCCCAGACGATTATCACTTAAGTGGGGAAAAATTCGAGGGTGTTCCTGAAGAAACTCGAATAAAGCTCAAAAAAAAGGCTCTACAAGATGGTGTCGCTTTTTTGTACGATGCTGACATAAACTTGCTCTGGTTTGAAATCAACACCGAAAATTTTTTAAGCAAGCTTGCACGTACACCAGAAAAAGAAGCCGTACTTCGTCAACAAATTCAACCCATTGTCGACGAACTAGTCGAGCAAGCACGCACCAACAAAAAACCGCTACCAAAGATTTTTATAGGTACCGACATTACGTCAAACTTTAGACGCACTCTCCCAGAACAGACGGTTGTCGATCTTTTTGGTACTACCTATACAAAAATACCAAGCCCTCTTGAACGAACCTCCTATTGGAAACAGGAACTTTTAGACGTCTTTGATGTTTTCTGTGATCTCTTTGCAACAACACTACCTATTGACGGCATTTTCTTGGATTTTGAAATGTACCACGCACAGGACCAAGCCGGTGGATACGATGATTATATGGATTTTTCTGATACGTCGTGGCACATTTTTTGCACTCATATGCACAACAAAATCCAAACAGAAAACCAACCAAAAGACAGATGTACTGATCTTGTATCTACTGAAGAACGGGTAAACTATCTTTATGAGAACAAACTTTTTACCACCTATTTCAAATGCCAGGAGCACGAAGCTCGCGCAATTGGCACTCTAATTAAAGACCATCTACGCAGCCGCCTACCAAACCTTATGATCGGTGCTTATGCCACTACGTTGCCCGGCTCGTGGTTCTACAGGGGCATGTTTGCCGGCTTGAGCGATAAACAGCACCCGCTCATTCTGGCTACCTTTAACATGGATGCCTATTCGCACCGTGCATGGATGAATAAACAGGGCATCTATTACCTCCATGGCGTACCGCTCTTGCTTTCAAAGCTAGCAACACCTGACGATGTGTCTCTTGTTAATTATTTTACCAACTACCATTCGTTTATCTGGTTTAGTAGACCTTCACGCATTGTCTATGATTTTGAAAAGCACAAAGATGATTGGTGGTCAGTAGAAGTATCAAAATTAGATCGTGATATTCAAGTAAACATGATCAAAAAAGCACGGAAAACAGTTCGAAACGACACAACAGCTTAGAGCTAACGTTGTTAAGTTGTGCATATTCACTTTTGCAAAAGTCTTTTAAATCATGTTTTTTTTTAGAAGTCTAATGGGTGCATAGCTAAAAGAAGGTAACTATAATCGCTCTTTCTCATAAAGAAAGTAACAATAAAAACTAACTGGCAGGAGTGCGCTCAAAACAAGTATGTCTTTACATAGAGTAAGAATTCAACACTGAAACCCTCCCTCAACAAACAAAAAAGGGTGCTTCTGTAATAAGAGGCACCCCAAAATATATTTCAGAATAATCTTAGTTATTTTTTGGAAAATGAGCAGAAATTTTTGCTTCAAGTTCCTGCTTTTCCTTCAAGAGCTGCTCCACTCTCTTATTAACAAGACTCTTTAACAAGGCTTTCTTGTCTTCTGATAAATTTGTTTCATCGATAGAAGCATTAAGATTTGTTGCATAAGCCTCTATTATTTGTGTTTTCAACTCGTTCCAGCCATGATGCACGTTGCTAAAATGTACCGCTGCCTTTTCATGAAAGAAATCTGCCGGGCTGTGAACATTTGGTTGCTCAGTATCATGATAGGAAAGCTTTTGCTCTTTTGTTTCTGGATCTTCCACAACAAAAATATTACCTGCTGAACCCACATGATTCCATAATGCCGTATACCCAATAAGAATAGTGAGCTGTCTTATAACTTCTGGATCTAAAGAAAGCGCGTGCTCTTGGAGATCTGCAACTATATTAGGAACCTTTTTTGCGACAGCTACATAGTTAGAATCGGCAACCTCTGTAGGCCTTCCTGGAATATGGACAAGGTATTTGTCTGGGATGGTCACCAGGTTAAGTTCAAACTCTTTGCATGCCTCTCTAGCACGATGTGCATAAGCAACCCTACTGATGGCTTGATACGTTTTACCATATTTTTCTTTAAACTCTCTTAATTGTTCAGGCGATAATTGGGAACCGTACGGCAAACCAAATACTCCGACCGCGATGTTGTTTCCTCGATTAAGTTCACTACTTGCCTTTATAATAAAATCACCAGCCTCAACAACAGTATTCGATGACTGACTCAAGTTTTCGAGCCCAGCTTTACGTAGCCTTTCCTGCGTCGCATGGTAGTAATCAACTCTCCCTTGTCGGCCCTGTGTCGGAACAGGATCTTCGCCTTCAAAAGCCTCTTGGCCAGACATAATCACTGCTGCATCAAGATGTTGCTCTAACCACCCCTGAATAAACGTACGAACCTCTTCAGGCGCCTCTGAAAGCTCCAAAATGTTTTCACTCGTTATGGGCATGCCTTTATAAGTATTGGTTGTGGCAAAAAGCTTAAATATATCTTCTTGATTTTCTTTTTCTGTCAGAGAAAAAAGAGAAAAAGAACTAAGCAACATAAGAACACAAAAGCGTTTCATAAGCATATCCTCAGAGCAAAATGGCTAAAACATTCTCGCTCATTATAGTGAGTTATAGAGCAAATTCAACGCCTAACTATGATCAACTCAGGAAAACTTACAAAAAGCTTGTCTAAAAGCTGAATTTCTCTTCTCAAAGCTACCATGACCACGCATTGCTCGACACCTACGTCAAATACTACCTTTTTCACGTGCGTTGCCCCCCGTTTTGTGCTATCCTTGAACCATTCCTTGAAAAGGTTAGTAGATGAAGACTCCGTTAATGGTAGGGAAATTTCAATGAAGATCAAAAGAAACAAGGCTTACTACTCAATTTCGGCCGTAGCAAAGATGTTTTCGGTCCACCAACAAACTATTCGCCTGTACGAAAAAGAAGGCTTGTTGGCCCCAAAACGCTCTGATGGCAATACCCGCCTCTTTGCCGAAGAGGATATCGACCGCCTTGAAGAAATTATTTACTTAACCCATAAACTTGGTATTAATTTAGCCGGCGTTGAAATGATCTTTAAGCTCAAAAAGCAGCTTGCAAAGATGCAAAAAGACATGAATTCGATCTTTGAAGACACCAATAAAGAACTTGATCAACACGTTGAAGCAAGCAAGCAGACAATACAAGAGAGCACCCAGCAACTCGTTAATATCAAGCGCGTTGCCATTCAAAAGCCCGCTGAAGAAAAGACATCAAAGGGTTCAATCCCTGCTAGCACCCATTCAGACGAGCCAGTTGACGTGACTATCGATAACTGGGATATTGAATATGAAGATTAATACACTCTTTACCTAAAAAGCTTACTAAAATAATACTTAAAGATTAGGAGCATACTCATGTTTAAACATACATTCACAACATTTATGCTCTTGGCTGGCCTTGGCACACTGTTTGTTTCATGCGGCTATCTTCTGGGTGGCGCTTCTGGTATGACCATTGCCTTGATTATGGCCCTCGTGATAAACACCATAACCCTCTTTTTTGGTGATTCGATTGTCCTTACCATCATGAGCGCACAACCACTTGAGCGTGAAACTCACAGCAAAATATACGACATGACTGCCGATTTGTGTCACGAGATGCAGATACCTCTGCCACGCCTTTGGCTCTTGCCTTCTCAAACAGCTAACGCCTTTGCTACTGGTAGATCACCAGCACACAGCTCCGTGGCGATATCAACAGGCTTATTAACCATTTTAGAATCTCACGAAGTTCGTGGCGTTATTGCCCACGAACTTTCTCATATCAAGAATCGCGATATTTTGGTCGCAACGAGCGCTGCAACGCTCGCAACAGCTATTAGCTACCTGGGCCATATGACCCAGCGCATGTTTTTCTGGCAAGCACTAAGTGGCAACAACCGCAACCGTCAGGGCAACATCGTAGGCGTTTTAGTAAGCGCTATTGTTATGCCACTGGCAGCGATGATTGTACAACTTGGTATCTCTCGATCACGTGAATATTTGGCCGACGAGACTGGGGCTCACTACTCACACGACCCATTAGCTTTGGCATCGGCACTAGAAAAACTTCATAACCATACACAGCATGGCTTTGCACAAGAGAATGCTACGGCAACAACGAGTATTTCATCGCTCTTTATTGTTCATCCGTTCTCAGCAAGCTCTGTTATGGAATTATTCTCAACTCATCCACCAATACATAAGCGCGTAGCTCGTCTTCGTGCTCTTTACGAAAAAAGATTTTAATTTTTACGCCAAGCGTGTAACACTAAGAACTAGAAAATTTTTAGTCACCACCTACCAAGGGGAGCTTTTTATGTACGACAACGATTCATTCAACGAAAACAGCTCGCAACTGGTGCTCTCACGCGAACTTTTAGCTTTATTGCGCTGGCTTGTAGAAAACGATGCTCCAAAGATCCAGCGCCTGGTCGAAAAGGCCATGATCTCAGGTCTTGATGACCAAATCAGAAAAGAACTCAACGATACATCTTTTGAAGAAGCTGAATCAGAAGCCCATTTGAGCATTATTGAATTCTTGACGCTTCTTGAAGTAGCTCTTTTTGAGGCTATGAAAGAATCTACCGTACGCAAGGCCGCCCAACGCAAGCTCATGCCGGCTATAGATCAGATCGATGGCACTGTTTGTGACGATGCTACGGTCAGATTTAGCGTGGAAAAGGCCATTGAACGGGTCAATTTCCCCGCTGGCGAAAGCTCCAAAGAAGTTCTTTTTAAAGAGCTTTTGCGACGCTGGAAGCCACAGAACAAGAAAGTCATGAATTAATCCATCTCGGCTTCAAAATAGCTAATAATAAAGTCTTATAGCCCAGCTACGGGCTCTTCACCCAATTTCCTAATCAAGCCAAGCCCCTTATGGGCATATACATGTACCAAAATTCAGCTATCCTGCCCCTGACGAGCGCTACAACCTATTCTTCCCTATCAATCTCTACATCCCCTCGCTGGGCACAGCAATTCAGCACCCTTTTCCGTACTGTTTAAGTCACTTTTTTGACAACAAAAAACTTTCTAGCGTAGATTGTTTTTATAAAAAAGAAGAATTTAAGCTGTTTTACAAAAAGCTCGAGTTCTTGCAAAAATTGAATAGATAGATAGAGCTTGTTCTACGGAGCACTGTAAGGGGAATAGCATGAACTGTCTGAAACTGTTTAGAAGAAATCTTTTACTTATAGCAGGTATATTCATATTTGCTCTGCATTCTACAGGCTCTTTTGGCATGGATGAAGAACGCGGCACTCCAGATGTAACTATGGAAGAGTCAGTAGCGCCAAGCAGTATTCTTATCGAAGAAACTGCCCCTGCTACAATATCAGAAGAAGAGAGCAAAGCTCTCACCAAAAAAATTACTAAGCTTGTTAACGACTCTTTCAGTCAAAATAAATTAACTCTCTTAGAAGAAAATAAAGAAGCAGGCAAACCAGCAGTTGTTTCTCCAGAAATGCTCTTATTTTTACAAAAAATCGAAAAGTCTATTCCCGAAGCCCTAGAAACTGGTGATAAAGTTTTTATGCAAACAACTGGCTACCAAGAAGATCTAAAAATAAAACTACTCACCTATTTAGAAAATTTTTCTAAAGAATTCATTCCCGATCTGAAGGACATAGAAAAAAAAATAAGTGAAATAAAAAAGAATCTTGAAGAAAAAGGAACTGAACTCTCAAAACTTAAATCTTCAGAAGACTCTAAAGATACCCATTTACCCCAAAAAATTTCTGCTAAAAGAAAAGAGCTTGTTAAATTGCTCGTTGAACTTCAAGATTATTCTGAAGATATTTCCTCGTATATAAAAGACCTAAATGTCTCGGAAGAAGAAATGTCGACTCAAAAAAAACTTTTGAACAAATCAAAAAAAGATCAATCTATAAACAGTCTTAAAATTGCAAACGAACAGATAATCGATTTCGAAAAACAAAAAAAAGAACTCGAAACCTTTTTAACCAAGAATGAAGGCGATCAGATAAAAGAATTACAAGGCAAAACACAAAATAAAATCGAAGCTTTAATGACCCAGGTCAAAGACAAAGAAAAAGGATTACCCAAAGAAATCACTGATATAGAAAACCTGCCTGAAAAAATAACTGCAATAGAAAAAAATATCACCGAAACACAAGCAAAAATAAAAGGGCCTAAGGGCGACGCGAAAGGAAAAGATGCTCTTGAAAAAAAAATATCTCTCTTTACGAATAAACTAGCCGCATTGCAGGACATAGCAAAAGAAATAAAAAAATTAGAAGATGATAAAAACAGTCAGGAAGCACTAACCGCGCGAGCCGAAACAGTTCCAACAGAGCTTAATAAACTTCAACACTCTATTGAAGGGAAAAAACGAGACTATAACAGGGAGCTAAAAAACTTTTATGAATTAGGCGGAACCAAAGAAGAATTAGTAAAACCTAAAAAAGAATCCCAACAGATAGAACTCCCTCTATCTGAATACCCCCTAGAAATGAAGGAACAAGAACGAGCCGATAGCATGGTCGTTAACATTCGAGGAAAATTATACGAGCTTCAAGCAGCTCTTGGAGCAGAAGGCCATGGAAAGAAAATTCAGGCTTTCGGTCAGGAAATGCGTCTTACTTTCGAAAAAAGTAGCCCCATATTTGCAGAAATAACAGAACATATAATGACAGACGAAACCGACAAAGACCCTAACCACTTTTTAAGCCCAGAAAAATCAAGTACTAATACTATTCTATTGAAACAAGAATTTGACCTTATAACAGATACCGAAATAATAGAATGCAAATCCACGAACTGGAACATTGCTCAATACATACAGAACCTTAATCGACAAAAGTTTATGATAGACTCTATCAACGATGCCATCAAAATCCACATAATCGACAAAAACAAGAATCAACAAAAAATATCACCAGAGATAGCTATGCAAATGTTTGGCAATAGATCAATTATTTGCTACGTAGAATATGCAGCTAAACCTGGTCAGGGAGGGCTAAAAGATCTATTTGAAAAAGGAACTTATTTCCAAGAAAGACGACTCATCGAGCAAGGCTTTACCCTTTGGAACGGAGAAAAATATTTTCATGCTTTAACAATAAAAGATCAAACCTCATTCAAAGCGCCTGAAGTTTTCAAAGAACTAATAGAAAAATATAAGAATTTAGATAAAAATCAGTTCATTCTCTATATTATAGAGCGAAAAAAGTACCATAAGTTAATGCTACAACGTGTTGAAATTATTGCAGGTAGAAGCAAAAAAAGCCTATCAGATACCGCTTCAGAAAAGACTCCTATTCATAAAATGACGCCGAAAGAATCTCAAGAAAAGCTCAAAAACGAGCTCAAAAAAATCCTAGCCTTGGATAAAAAAGACGAGTTACCTTTTACCGTCATATTCATCGACATAGAGGAAGCCACTTTAAAGGCGACCGGAGAAGAATTTAAAACACCTCCATCAAAACCTATAAAGTCTCTAGACCTTCAAAATCTACGTTCAAAAATACGAGATACACCACCTGAAGAAACACCGAGCAAAAAAATTGCTAGAAGAATAGAAGGTCTTTCCATGGGCCCTAAAGGGACCTCTGAAGATCAACAGCCTTTACCAAACAATCAGGGGTCACCAAAACCTTTAGGTAAAGTAGGCAAAATAAGAAAGAACAACCATTCGGCTCCTCTGAAAAAACAACCCTCCGATGAAGAAGATGTCTCGACAAAGAAGCCGCGAAAAAGTAATTTTAATTCTAATGATGAAGATGAAGCTGCTAGATAGCGCTAAAAAAAGCCCAGCTCTTCAAGCGCCTCACGCACTTCAACCATCGGCAATCCAACGATTGTTGAATATGAGCCGTGCATAACGCGGAAAAATTGTGCACCATAGCCTTCAACCGCTATGGCATTTGAAGCGCTGAGACCAAGAGAGTTATCAAGATAGCGTTCGATCCACTTTTCGGGCACATCAAATACGTACTCAGCGGAAACGGTTTTTAAAATTCGTGCATCAGTGAGCCATGTGCTACTGGTGCACTTTTTACGTTCAAGACAAAACGCAGTAACTAATCGCGAACCAGCCTGAGCATTACGTAATTTACGTCGCGCATCGTCTTTATCAACGGGCTTACCTTCGATCATACCGTTACTATCTTGCGATAGCGTGTCAGCGGTCAATACAAAAGCTATTTCGCCCTCTGTGCCTGCAGGCATAACTACATGCTCCATTTTACTGCTGGCAATAGTTGCTACAACCTGCTCTAAGGGCAGACCCCAATCACAGGCAGTTTCGTCTGCTGACTGCTCAACCACACAAAATGGGATCTTAGCATCTGTCAGCAACATATGACGTGAAACCGATTGCGAACCGACTAATAATATATTTTCTTTTTCAATTTTTTCAGAACAATTCAAACACATGAAAATCTCCGTAAGAATTACATAAAACTCTTAGAACAAAAAAAAGCGAGTTGCTGTACAACTCGCTTAAAAATGATTTTTTGAAAAAACACGACCAGAGCCCGATTTTAAATATTTTTCAAACTTAATAGCTTTAGATTCTTCATGAAAGCCAATACAAATTTCCAATCGCCATGGTTTATACTTATTAGAATAGATTGATTCACCACCATTATGATCAGCAAGACGCTGCTTGAGATCTTTTGTATAACCAGTATATGTTTTATGGGGATAGGATATTGATCTGAGAATGTATACGTAAAACATGAAATAATCGTCCGCCTTCGTTGAAAACTACGGCGTGACAGCTTTCGCTCAATTTTCTATCGATGTCTGTCATTTAAAAAACTGGCTTGCCCAGCTGAAGCTCGTGAGAGCGAAAGCTGGCTGGGGCGGAAGGATTCGAACCTCCGAATGCCAGGACCAAAACCTGGTGCCTTACCACTTGGCCACGCCCCAAGACGTTATTTATTATACACTATTTTTTATCAAAAACTACTCGTTACCTCAATTTCTGGCTCTTGGATCGGTTCAAGATGCTTCACCTTGTCGAACTCTTGAATGACACGTTCTTCGATAGTCGTGCGCGTTTCCGAATTGAGCGGATGCACGATGTCTCTAAAGGTGCCGTCCTGCCTACGACGCGATGGCATAGAAACAAACAAACCTTTGTGGCCTTCAATTACCTTAAGATCGCGGACTATGAAACAATCGTCAAAGACAACCGTTGCATATGCTTTTAATCTGCCGCCATCTTTTGCCGTGTAAACTTTTACCTCAGTAATGTTCATGAGCAACCCTTAGAGATACTTACTACCATCCCTTTAATGCTGTTAATCGAACTTGATTGCCATTAATGTACTGAGTGTTCTTCGCTTTGTCAATAAATCTTTATCGCCCAGAGCGCTGACTGGTAGCAGCCTTGCGCACTATGACTTAATTAACTTTGCTACACGCAGCTTAGCTGAACGCGATGAAGGATTTTTTGCTAACTCTTCCTCAGACGCCATCACGACACCATTGGTAACAATCTCAAGAGCCTCTGTGCGCTCTTCATTTTTGAAAAACTGCTTAACGAGCCTATCTTCAAGTGAATGAAAACTGATGCAAACAAGACGGCCCTCAGGCGCAAGAAGATCGCGCGCTGCTGGCAAAAAAGCACTGATATTCGAAAGCTCATGGTTCACATACAAACGCAATGCCTGAAAAACACGTGTTGCAGGATGAATTCTGCGTTTTTTGTGTGAGTACGGCACAACCTTTGTAATTAGCTCAGCCAATTGCTTAGTCGTCTTAAGTGGTCTTTTTCTGCGTTCTTCGATAATAGCTTTTGCAATCTGACGCGTATAAGGTTCTTCACCAAGCTGCCAGAAAATTTCACGCAATTTTTCTTCAGTTGAACGAGCTAATACGTGTTCGGCCGTTATCACCTGGTGGCCAGGAGCCATACGCATATCTAAAGGAGCATCACGGAAAATCGACAGACCTGGACGGTTAACAATCTGCACTTGAGACGTACCAAAGTCGGCCAGAATACCGTCAAAATGAGGGAAATTTTTCTTTTTTGCTATTTTGTAGAGCAGAGCAAAGTTGCCCCAGACAAGCTCCAACCGTTCGCCGAACTCATCTTGCATAGGATAACCAAAGGCTTCCAGTGTTACTGCATCCCAATCCATAGCAATAACCGTCGCAGTTGGCTCAGCTTCAAGAATGGCACGCGAATGGCCGCCAGAACCAAACGTCACGTCCAAATAGATGCCGTTTGGCTTAAGTTGCAAGTACTGCAAAACTTCTGCTGTTAATACCGGCTTATGCGTAAGCTCTTCAGCTTCAGGAGCTACTTCTTCAAGAGACTCTTGCTCAGCTAGTGCTTGTTCAGGAGTCGCTGGCTCGCCAGTTTCTTGTACTTCAGCTTCAGGTTTTTCCACACCAGACAAACCATCTTCTGGTACGCCAGCTTTCAAGACATCATCTTTACGATCGTCAATCATGTATTCTCCACTTAGTCACAAAAATGATCTACCAATTTACCCAATTGAATGCCATTCGATCCTTTGACCAAGACAAGCGATTGAGTATCAAGACGTTCTTCAAGTTTTATAATTGCTTCTTGCCAATTTTGTGCCACTTCGCACGAAACACCAAGAGGCAGGGTCTTTTTCGTCCACTCTACTGTTGTGCCAACCAAAATAAGATGACCTAGTGAAGGCACTTTGCGCAAAAAGCGCCCCAATTGACGATGCCAAAATGGACTGTTGTGCCCAAGCTCAAGCATATCACCAAGAACGGCAATCTTTGCCCCCTGCGTTGTAATCTTTTGAAAAGCCAGCAATGCAGCTTTCATGCTCTCTGGGTTTGCATTGTAGCAATCGTTAATCAGCGCACCGCGCCCAGCTTTAACTTTTTTAAATTCAAAGCGCCCAGCAACCACTGGCGGCTTACCAATAACAGATAAAATCTGTTCGTCAGAAGCACCAAGCAGATGTGCCATCGACGAAGCAGCCAAAATATTCATAATGGTGCCAAGATGTGGGTGCGGCACAGCAACACGGTACTTAGCGCCATAAATTTTAAGATCAAAACGCGCTTGATCACCTTCTAAGAGAATCTTTCGCGCCTGAACCTGATTAGTTGTCTTAGTACCAAATTTTACCACAGGATGCGGGTACGAAACACCAGACAATGAAGCTTGGTCGCCATAAATTGCGCCAATATTACGTTCCGTGAAACAGGAAAAAATTGAACGTTTTTCAGCCGCAATCTCAGCTAATGAGCCAAGACCTTCCATATGCGAGTGGCCAATATTGGTAATAATAGCATTGGTTGGTCGTACTAACTTAGCAAGCTCTGCCATTTCACCACGTTTATTGATGCCGACTTCAACCACGGCAACATCATAGTCAGCGCTCATGCGCAGCAAGGTCAGCGATGCACCAATACGGGTATTAAAATTTCCTTCAGAAACCAGGCAACGTTTACCTGCGGCGGTGAGCATAGCACCCAAAAATTGTTTTGTTGAAGTCTTGCCAACGGAGCCTGTCACAGCAACAACAGGGTAATCAAACTGTGCACGCCATGCGCGAGCCAATTCAATAAGAGTGAGTGACGGATCTGACACGACAATGACTATAAGATGCTCACGTTCTTGAGCTGAGAGAGCTTTAAGCGCTTGTTCTTGTGCAGCAGCAATCATAACCGCTACAGCACCACGATCACAAGCCTGTTTTAAAAAATCATGTCCATCTTGTCGTGCGCCTTGAATTGCGACGAATAAATCTCCGGGGCGAACAACACGAGAATCGATAGAGACATTTGTAATACGCTCCCAGTTGCTGCCAGAAACACGTGCTTCTTTAATAACTGAAGTAATAAACTGTCCATTAAATTGCATCGAAAAACCCACTTTTTACTTGAGGAAACGGTACCTTTTTGCTCTTCTCGCACACGACTATTTTATCGATGAACCAACCTCGCGTCTTTTTTCCCTCTTATTGAGAAGGGTCCCGATACTTTCAACGGCTTAACCACGCACTACTTTCCGTGTCTTTCCACTATCGGAAGACATGATAAAGCCTTGTGATTCAAGCATATCAATGATTCGAGCAGAACGGTTGTATCCAATTCTAAAACGTCTTTGTAATAAGGATATAGATATTTCTTCAACAGTCGATAAAAACTGCAGAACTTCCTCGTAAATGGCATCATCTGAACCAGGCAAAGCCTCCTGTTTCCCCTCTTGTAATGCTTCTACCGATAAGTACTCTGGGGCGCGCTCTGCTTTGATATGGGCGACTACAGCCTGAATCTCTTTATCTGACACATAGGCCCCATGCACCCGACGCAATTGAGACGTCGTCGCATCCAAAAAGAGCATATCACCACGCCCGAGCAGCTTATCAGCGCCAGAACAGTCAAGAATAGTACGAGAGTCAATTTTTGACGTTACCCGGAACGAAATACGGCTGGGAAAATTAACTTTAATAAGACCAGTAATAATATCGACCGATGGCCGCTGCGTTGCCACCAAAAGATGGATGCCGGCTGCACGCGCCATCTGGGTGATACGCGTAATAAGATCTTCACACTCACGCCCCGCTGTCATCATAAGGTCGGCAAGTTCGTCTACAACAACGACAATAAACGGCAATTTATCTGTACCCTGCGTTACCATCTGTTCATTATAATCAAAAAGATTGCGCGCTCCTGATGCAGCAATAGCCTCATAACGTCGTTCCATCTCTTTGACTACCCAACGCAATGCCATAGTCGCTTTTTTAGGATGTGTAATAATAGGAAACAATAAATGAGCGATATCGGCATACGCAGCAAATTCAAGACGTTTAGGATCGATTAAAATAAGTTTTAACTCATCAGGAGATAAACGACACACAAGACTCATAAGCATGCCGTTAAGTCCAACTGATTTTCCGGATCCTGTCGAGCCTGCAATTAAGAGATGTGGCGTACGTGCAAGATCTATAACTACGGGTTCGCCAATGGTATCTTCACCAAGAATAAGCGGCAACGAACCTTTATAGTTTTTAAAATGTGCTGACTTCACAAGCCCCGCAAACGAGACATCACGACGCAGCGTGTTTGCAACCTCAAAACCCACCACGTTCGTGCCCGGTATTGGTGCAAGAATACGAATGCTCATTGCCTGCAATGCCAACGAGAGATCGTCTTCAAGTGCAAGAATTTTGCTTAACTTAGTATCGATCGCTGGCTTATATTCAAAAAGCGTTACAACAGGACCGCGCTTGATAGCAACCACAGATCCCTCAATGCCAAAGCGACGCAATTTTTCTTCAAGCAGTTGCGCGCGCTCCTGCATCTCATGTTTTATCTGCGCATTATCTTTTTCTTCTTTCACGCCAATAAAGAGTGACGTGTCTGGCAATGTATACGGCACATGCACTGCTGCTGTTGGTGATACAACGTGCACCGCAGGACGCTGCGTAGCTGCCGACCTGCCGCCAGCTTGAAGTACGTGCCCACTCGCATTCGCATTTTCATTAACAGATAAGCTTTCATCGACAGATAATTGTGCTTTTTGCTCATCTTCAGAAAATAATTCTTCGTCATCAAGAGATCCATCATGATCAGCCATCTGCGCGTAATCAGCAGCATCTTGCAGCTCATCGCAATTGTCTACGGTATCTCGCAATGCACCAACCAGCGGGCGCTCACCATTAAGACCTGTCAAAGCAACCTGCTCTTGTGAACGGCCACGCAGACGATTAATCAAAGAGAGTAAAAAGCTACCAACATAACGCAAAGCGTAAACACCTGCACGATACATATACGCCCATAAAGGTAATCGCACACATGCGCGTACACACGCAGTGCAGACAGGAACAAAAACAAGCCGTGTTGTTACTACAAGCGCTATAAGAAAAAGTATAACCAACGCGCTGTAAGCAAAAGACGTACCGAAAACAGTACCCATAAATGCAACAAGCGCACGGCCGATACGACCACCCGCTTGTATATTCAATATGGGTTCAAACCTGAGGGACGTACTCATACCAGCAACACTTACGAGCAGAAAGACACCCGCAACTAAACGCTCCCAATGCTCAGCAAGCGTCTGTTCCTGCCACAATCGATAGGCACACCACGACAAAAGCATGCTCGCAACAACACTCGCCACTGAACCGAGCCAATACAGTTGCACTGCTGAAAGTTGCGCACCGAATGCACCAAAAAGATTATGATAGCCATTTGCAACAGAGCTATATGAAAACCACGTAGCGTCTGCTGCGTGATAGGTCACCAGTGAGAAAAACAAAAAAGCTGCACTCGATGCGAGTACAACAGACAGTAAGCGCGCCGTAAAACGTTTCATAAGAAAACTCCCTACCTATAAAGAACTTTTCCAAGAACGACCTCGTTCAAGAAAAACCTCTTTCAAGAGTTACCTTACTCAATTCGCTTTTACAAAATCAATAGGAGAGTTTTGCCGCTAAACCAGCAAAGCTGCGAGCGCAACTGCCGCAACATAAAACGCGCAATACCATAAACGCTCAGAGTGTGCCAAGCGCGCCGCGTAATAAAAACCCGCTGCGCCAAGCGCAGCAGAAACAAAAAGTACTACGAGTAACACCGGCGACAGAACAACCTCTGCAGCATGTTGTATGAAAAACAAAACACTTCGCGTAACCGCCGCTAAAAGAAGTGGCCACTGAAGCATAAAAGAAATTTCAAATGCCGAACGCGATGAAAAACCAAGAAAGCGTCCACCACAAAACGTTGCTGCAAAACGCGATAAACCTGGTAAGAGCGCCAGCCCCTGGAATAAACCAAGCAGCACAGCACGCATGGGCGTTAAACGAGATTCACCTGAGCAGGCACCGCACGCACATGCTTTATCTAAGCACGCTTTATTCAAACAGCCTTGACCCAAAGAAGCTTTATGCGTGGGAATAAATAACAAACCTAACAATAAAAGCGCAGTCGCACTAAAACCAACCCACAAGGGGATTGCAGAAAAAGGTAACCACGGACGCGTAAAATAGAGAACGGCAGTAACGCCATCAGCAAGCGCAACATAGCCAATAAGTTTTAACGCGCTACGCCACGTGCGTAACGGATGCAATAAAAAAACACGCCATCGCGGATAAAAATAGAGTGCGATAACAAAAAGTGGCACCACATGCAAAAGATCAACATAACGTTCCCAAAAAACTGGCTCTGTCCAAGAGACTGGAAGTTGATACTCAGGAATGTTTGCCAAAAATTTCGACCACACCTGGTCGAGCAACGCAAGATGACCAGAACTACTCACGGGAAAACTTTCTGCCACCAGTTGGAGAAAAGTTGCACAATAGACAAAGAGCATCGACACGATAAAAACCCTTTTAAAACAGGCCAAAGCCATTCTTCACTCAATCTTTTGCTATTTTTTCCTTTACTTTGAAAAAACAACCATAGTATACTCGCATTGTAAAAAAGATCGATCTACAGCTAAACAACGAGCTGCAGCTCTAAATCTTGTTTTTTTTGTTCTAAAGTAGGAACAAAATAGAGCCGTGAACAGTGTGAAGTCGAAAGGAGGCCGCTGGTAACGAAGAAGCAAAAAAAAGTCTATCCACCCACATCAGAGTAATTGCATCATAAAGTAACCCATCAATTATTTCTAGGAGTTCTTATTATGAAATGTATGTTTAAAGTTTTAAGCGTTGCCATGTTGGTTGGCTCAGCTGCTATCGTAGCTGATGCAACAACATCAGTAACACCTCTTTTGAGCTTCCGCTCACAAGGTCAAGATCTTGCTCGCCAAAGAGTTGGCATGGTTGGTCATGAATACAAATATTTTGCTGACACAGACGAAGAAGTAAGTCTCTTTCAAGGCGCCGCTTCATTAACAGCTGAATATACTCGTTCATTCAACGGCGATCATATTACCCAAGATCTGTTTGGTTGCTACTATCTGAACAATTGCAAATTGAACATCACTGGTTCAGCTGTTGCTGATCGTGCATTAACTGATTTGTTAGCCGATTGGTTCTACCTCTCTCCAACCTATGAAGGAACTATATCTTTTGAACCTGTAGTTCAAAACTTCAATGCAGATTTAAATCTCTATTGGGGAATGGACAAATGGGTTAAAGGTATGTTCTTCCGCGTATCTGCTCCTTTAACCTGGACAAAGTTTGATCTTGGCGCATGCTTCAAGACAACCGTTTCAGGTATAGATACAGAATCTACAACCTTCCTTCATGATTCAGAAGATTTCTTCTGCTCAAAAGGGGTTACTGTAACTGAAGGTTCCGTCTACAACCCACTCACCTGCGCACGCTTCTGCGGATGCAATGGTTGTGATGAAAACACCAAAACACGCATAGCCGACGTTCATGCAGACTTTGGTTGGAACTTCCTTCTTGAAGAAGATTACCACCTTGGTCTCTTCGTTCGTGGCGTTGTCCCAACAGGCAATAAAGCCAAAGGCGAATGGCTCTTTGAACCAATCGTTGGCAATGGCGGACATTTTGAACTTGGCGGCGGCTTAACCGGCAGCGCAATTTTGTGGCGTAACCAAGAAGAGAACAAACACTTTGGCTTCTACGTAGATGCTAACGTGACCCATCTCTTCAATACAAAACAAAATCGCGTATTCGATCTCAAGGATAAACCTCTTAGTCGCTACATGCTTGCTGTAAATTCTGATCTTGTAAAAGCTCCTCTTGCTAACTTGACCTCATGCAAAATGGATGTCAACGTAGCTGTACAAGCAGATGTTACCGCCATGTTTAATTACACCTGCAACAAATGGTCATATGATCTTGGTTACAACTTCTGGGTACGTAGCTGCGAGAAGTTTGATTGCAATGATGATTGTGATTCATGCGATTCTTGCAACTCTTGTGATTCTTGCAACTCATGCGATGATTGTTGCGGCGCTTGTGTTATCAAAAATGATAACGCAGCCGAATGGCAACTTAATAACGTAGACGCAGACATTCATGCAGATACAGAAAGTGTTTCTTCTTTTGTTCTGACCGATACTATGATCGACTACGATGGCGCAAAAACCAAAGGTATGTCACATAAAGTATTCGGCCATATCAACTACGCATGGACCGACAGCTATGAAAACTACGTTCCATTCTTAGGTCTTGGTGGTTTTGCTGAATTCGGCATCAATCATGACTGCTGTGATGATGATTGCAATAGCTGCAATAACAGCTGCAACACTTGCACCGATATCTGCAACAGTTGTGATGATGACTGCTCATGCTGCAACAATGCTTCATTGTCTCAATGGGGTGTATGGCTCAAGGGCGGCGTTTCATTCTAACGCTGTTAGCGTAACGCAGTTTTTAACTGCATACGCACCTTACGTTTAATCACGTAAGCATAATAAGACTGTACAGACGAGGCTCGGGTAACTCCGGGCCTCGCTCTTTATTCCTACAGCTCTCCTCCAAGCTCTTAACTCACATACCCTTTAAAGAAAAGACCCCTTGCTCGAACGCTTGAAGCTCCACGCTGCTCACAAAGACTCTGCACTCTAACGATCAAGAAAAAAGCTTTTAAAAAGGGGCTTTACATCATTTATTGTAAAGATTGTTGCACTAACTTTTTTTTTTTCGTAGCATCCATGGTAGAAACAGTTTCTCACCCAACACTATAAGAGGAGGCCCTTTCAATAAAGTATCTGTGTTGTCAAAATACGTTTAACACTAGGAGTTTGTAGCATGAATTGCACTAAATTTTTAAGTTTAATGTTACTCGTGAGCGCATCTGCTATCGTAGCTGACGCAACCACCTCAGTAACACCGCTGTTGAGCTTCCGCTCACAAGGACAAGATCTCGCTCGCCAAAAAGTTGGCACCGTAGGTCATGAATACAAAGCTGATATGGAAGAACACAACTTTGTGGTTGCATTAACCCCAGAATACACCCGTTCATTCAACGGCGATAAAATTGCAGAATCATTATTTGGTTGTTACTTCTTAGACTGTAACAAGTTGAACATTGTTGGTTCAGCTGTTGCTACAATAACTGATACAGATCTACGAGCAGGCTGGTTTGGTCTTGCCTCAGATTTCGAAGGCAGTATCTGCTTTGAACCTACCATCCAAAACTTCAATGCAGATTTGAGTTTCTATTGGGGTATGGACAAGTGGGTTAAAGGAATGTTCTTCCGTGTACATTCACCACTTACCTGGACCAAATGGGATCTCGGCGCCAAGTTCAGCACAACAGTAGCTGGCACACTTGTTGATGGCACAGTAACCTATCTTGATGATGCAGAAAAATTCTTCTGCCAAGGCTTAACTGAAACAACTGATGTAGTAGAAGACTGGACACCAACCGCTCTTAAATGCGCACGCTTCTGCGGATGCAGCTGCGATGATAACAAGACCAAAACACGTCTTGCAGATGTTCAAGCAGACTTAGGCTGGAACTTCCTGTTAGATCAAGATTACAATCTTGGTCTCTTTGCTCGCGTAGTTGCTCCTACAGGCAACAAAGCTAAAGGCGAATGGCTCTTTGAACCAATCGTTGGCAATGGCGGACATTGGGAACTTGGCGGCGGCTTGACCGGCAGCGCAATTTTGTGGCGCAACCAAGAAGAGAACAAACACTTTGGCTTCTACGTAGATGCTAACGTGACCCATCTCTTCAATGCAAAACAAAATCGCGTATTCGATCTCAAAGACAAACCTTTGAGCCGTTACATCCAAGCATTCACAGCTGCTGAAACCTATGCTCCACTTGCAAACTTGACCTCATGCAAAATGGATGTCAACGTAGCAGTGCAAGCAGATGTTACCGCTATGTTCAACTATACCTGCAACAAATGGTCATATGATCTTGGTTACAACTTCTGGGTACGTAGCTGCGAGAAGTTTGATTGCAATGATGATTGTGATTCATGCGATTCTTGCAATTCATGTGATTCTTGCAATTCATGTGATTCATGCTGCGGTCAATGCATTATTCAAAATGGCAGCACCGATTGGTCAATTATGACTGATGATGCTATCAACAATTATTATGAAACCGAGAGCGCAGAAGTTGTTCTTACCGATGCAATGATCGACAAAGATGGCGCAAAAACCAAAGGTATGTCACATAAAGTATTTGGTCATATCAACTACAGCTGGACGGATTACGCAGAAAACTACGTTCCGTTCTTAGGTCTTGGTGGTTTTGCTGAATTCGGCATTAACTCAGGCTGCTGTGATGATGATTGCAATAGCTGCAACGACTGCTCAACAAGCTGCAATAGCTGCGATGATGACTGCTCATGCTGCAACAATGCTTCATTGTCTCAATGGGGTGTATGGCTCAAGGGCGGCGTTTCATTCTAACGCGCTACGCGTAACGCAGTTTTTAACTGCATACGCATCTTACGTTTAATCACGTAAGCATAATAAGACTGTACAGACGAGGCTCGGGTAACTCCGGGCCTCGCTCTATTGAAGGTTTTGTTTGCATAAACTATTGATTCAACTTCTTTTTTTTCGTACCATGCGATTAGAAAACAAAAAACTCACCAGACTAAAAAAAAGGGACTAAGAATAAAGCGCGTGTGTTGTAAAAAAAAAGTTATTCCAAGGAGTTTGTAGCATGAAATACACTGCAAAAATTTTACCATTAACAGTTCTCGTGAGTACAGCCATGTGCATGGCTACTGCTACCACATCAGTAAAACCATTTTTAAGTTTCCGCTCTCAAGGCCAAGATCTTGCTCGCCAAATGGCAGGCACCGTTGATACCAAAAACAAAGCTGATATGGATCAACATTACGGAAGCTTTACCATTACGCCCGAATATACACGCTCATTTAATAGTGATGATATTACTAAAGAACTTTTTGGTTGCTGGTACTTGCAAAGTTGTAACACTCTCAACATAGTTGGTGCTGATGCCCCAGGCTTTGATACTAAATCTCTTAATGCTAACTGGTTTGAACTAGCACCTGATTATGTAGGCAGTGTCTGTTTTGAACCCGTTATTCAAAACTTTAATGCTGACTTTAATCTCTTCTGGGCAATGGATGAATGGATGCAGGGGTTATTCTTGAGTATACATACACCTCTCACCTGGACTAAATGGGATCTCGGTGCAAAGTTCACCACTACCAATGCCGGTACTGTTTCACCAATCCCTAATGGCAATACTATAACTTTTCTTGATAACGCAGAAAAATATTTTTGCAAAAAAGAGACCGCAACAAGCGATGGCTGGGTTACAGAATCCCTAAACTGCTCACGATTTTGCGGATGTCTTAGTAATGACAACAAAACAAAAACGCGCCTTGCAGATGTTCATTTAGACTTAGGTTGGAACATGCTTCTTGAGGAAAATTACCACGTTGGTCTCTTTACGCGTCTTGTTGTACCGACAGGTAACAAAGCTAAAGGTGAATGGCTTTTTGAACCAATTGTTGGTAACGGGCATCATTGGGAACTTGGTGGCGGCTTAACGAGTGGTATGTCGTTGTGGCGTAACAAAGAAGAAAATAAACAGCTGAGCTTCTCGCTTGATGCCGAAGTTACGCACCTTTTTAATTCACACCAAAACCGCGTGTTCGATCTCAAAGACAACCCATTGAGCCGCTATATGCAAGCAGTAAAAAATTTTGGAACAGCACAAGAAACACGGTCTCCACTTGCTAACTTGACCTCATGCAAAATGGATGTCAGCGTACCTGTGCAAGCAGATATTACCGCTCTATTTAATTTCACGTGCCATAATTGGTCGTATGATCTTGGCTATAACTTCTGGGTACGCAGCTGCGAGAAACTCGATTGCAACTCCTGTGATGATTGCAACTGCAACAATGAGTGTAACGACTGCAACAACTGCTGCGGCCAATGCGTGATTAAAAATGACAATACAGAAAATTGGTCCATTGCCTCTAACGCTACTATAAACACAGTCAACTACGTAGCTGATATTGTTCTGACCAACAGCATGATCGACTACGAAGGTGCACGCACCAAAGGTATGTCACATAAAGTTTTCGGTCATATCAACTATGCCTGGACTGACCGTGAGCTCGTTCCATTCGTAGGCCTTGGCGGCTTTGCTGAATTCGGCATCAACGACACCTGCTGCAAAGACGATTCAACGTGTAACGACAACTGCACTACCACATGCAGTGATGACTGCTCAGGTTGCACGTATGCTTCATTATCGCAATGGGGTGTGTGGCTCAAAGGCGGCTTTACCTTTTAATATTACGAACGTAACGCTCTTAGCGTAATACGCTTAGTACTATAAACAAACACAACTATACCTATGAGGCTCGGGAAGTTCCGGGCCTCGCTCTTTTTTATTCTTAACTCAAAAACTTTCAATATAACAACGCACCGGCAATAATTTTGGGCAAAAATATACGTTACGTTTACGTACAACCATACAGACACTGCTCGAAATTATCCAAATCTCGTGAGATAAAAAAACACCAAAAACTTATTGTTTTTTTATAACGTAGTAAACACGTTGAAACAACTATTCTCACTTATTTCGCACGATATCTTGCGCGCATCTCTTCTTTTTTGTAGCATGCAAGTATCATCAAGTTTTGAAGCCTCTTTTTTCTGAGAACAAGGAGTTTGCAGTATGAAATGCCACGCCAAACAAACATCACGTTTTTTATTACTATTTTTTTGCAACACATTCGCCCTATGGACACCAGCCCTCTTGGCAACTGCGCCCGTAACTCCTTATCTCGCCTTGCGATCACAGGGCCAGAACAGCGCTCTTGACATGAGTGGGTGGTCATATCACCGCATTGATGATGAAGAATCTGGCGACCTCTCTCTTTCTGTTGAATACGCTCAAAATTTTAAAAACAGCGAATTAACACGCGCCCTTTTTGGCTGCTTCACCACAGAAAATTGTACGACACTGAGCATCAGAGGTTCCGCTGTTGCTAACCGCACCGAAAACGATCTGCTCGCTGACTGGTTTTATCTACCAAGCGACTACCAAGGCACCGTATCATTTAATCCCCTTATTCAAAATGTCACAACGGCACTGAATTTCTCTTTCAAATCAGCTGAATGGGCTCCAGGGCTTTTTCTTTCTATAAAAGCACCTGTAACATGGACACGCTGGAACTTGAACAGCGTCTTTTTTACTGAAGATGAAGGAACTATTAGCACTCCCGCGGGAACCTATCTAAATGATGCAGAAAAATTTTTCTGTTCAAAGAGCACCACGTTTGATACCACCTTTACTGCCGCGCGTCTTTCATGCGCACGCTTTGGCTGCCACGACTGCGATAACACGGGCGCCAGAAGTGTAACCCGCCTAACCGATATTCAGACAAATATCGGCTATAACTTTTCATTTAAAAACGATTCCTATGATGTAGGTATTTTTGCCCGACTTGTTATTCCAGCAGGCAATGCGCCTCATGGTGAATGGCTCTTTGAACCAATTGCTGGCAATGGCAACCATTGGGAATTAGGTGGCGGCATAAACGGTGGCGCTCGAGTATGGAGTAACGACGATAACAGCAAGCACTGTGGTTTTTATACGGACATTACACTTACCCATCTTTTTGCTGCGAAGCAAAATCGCGTCTTTGATCTTAAATGCAAACCTCTCAGCCGCTACATGTCAGCTGCCCATTTTGTTGATGGGCAAGTAACCGAGCATGCTCCACTTGCAAACCTCACTTCATGTGTAATGGATGTAAGTGTCGGCGTGCAAGCGGACATCGTGGCTCTTTTTAACTACTCCTGTCACAACTGGTCATGCGATCTTGGCTATAACCTATGGACCAGAAGTTGTGAAAAATTTGACTGCTCATCACACAACTGTTCTGATTGCTGCGGCGCCTGTGTTATAAAGAGCACTACTGAAAGCTGGGGCATCAGCACCATTGGCAGCACAAGCACCAGAAGCCTTTCTACTATTGTTGAAAAAGCAGAAACAGATGACACACCTGTCTTTATTACCAATGATGACATTGATTATGAAGGTGCACGCTCTTCTGGTCTTTCAAATAAACTTTTCGCCAACATCAATTACAGTTGGCTACAACATACCACCATTCCCCATCTCAGTTTCGGCGGAGAGGTTGAACTTGGCAGCAACAGTGACTGCTGCTCATCTGAAAAATCATGCTGCAAAAATGTTGCTCTTTCGCAATGGGGTGTTTGGCTTAAAGGTGGCGTGTCTTTTTAAGACTCTTGCAAATACCAAAAAACCACTGGTACAGTAAATGCGTCAAGATAACTTTATAAAAAGGAGATCCTTCTATGGTTCATAAAAAACTTCTTGTCTGCACAGCCTATGCCTGTATACAAGCTCTCACGCTAAACGCCTATACTACCCCTTATTGCGCAACACCAACGCATCTCACGCCGCGCTCGCAAGGTGAGCATATAGAACGCCTTAATGTAGGTCTTTCAAATTATCTTACCAAAGCAGCTACAGAAGAAAGTTACGGCACTTTTTCAATAACACCGGCCTATAGCCGCTCATTCAACCCTACTGCACTCGCTGCAAATCTTTTTGGCGATTTTTTACACACTGACCGCGCACTCACCGTTGCTGGCACAAGCGCAGACCCTGTTGCTAATGGTACAACTGATATACGAGCTGAGTGGCTCTATCTGCCTACAACTTATCGTGGCACGATGTACTTTACCCCACGCATACAAAACTTTACCACCGATTTTGATCTCTACTTTGGCATGGACCGATGGGTTGAAGGTCTTTTTGCCCATATAAATATGACCGCAGTTCACACAAAATGGGACCTTGGCCTCAACTCAGTTGTTGAGCAATTAGGCGCTCAAGCTGTTGGTGAAATAACGTATCTTGGTGATCAGATGGACTATTTTTGCAAAGAAAAAGTCCCCACAGGTTTTTCTGCAACAACTGAACCTCTTTCGTACACACGCATCTGCACCAATGCCTGTTCAAAAAATGGCGTAGCTGATATTCACGCTGATCTTGGCTGGAAGTTTCTCATTGATGACAACTTTCATCTTGGATTTCTTATGCGTGCTGTAGCCCCAACCGGCACACGCAATAACGGCACAATGCTCTTTGCCCCGGTCATTGGCAACGGCCACCACTGGGAACTTGGCGGCGGACTCACGAGCAGCTATCTGCTCTGGCATAACGAAGAGTGCGAAGATCGCCTTGGGTTTTATGTTGATTTTTACTTGACCCATCTTTTCAATACCAAAGAATGCCGCGTCTTTGATCTTAAGCACAAACCGCTCAGTCGCTACATGACAGCAGTAAAAATAGTTGATGACTCTCGCGACAAATTTGCACCTATCGCAAACATCACAGCAAGTCGCGTCGACGTCAAAGTTAACGCACAGTCAGATCTTGCACTCTGGTTTGATTACACCCATAAAAATATGACCGCTGATCTTGGCTACAATCTCTGGGCACGTAGTTGCGAAAAAGTATCTTGTCCTTCATCATGCTCAGACTGCAGCTCATGCTGCCCAAATATTCTCACTCATTCAGATGAGCATTGGGGTATTCGTGACATAAGTGATGTTGGATTAACTGCAAGCGATGCAACGATTGCCTCACTTGGCACTGCTGATGCAACACCCGTCTATCTGACCTCATCTGACCTGGATTTCCGTGGTGGTGCCACACGTGGCATGACACACACCTTCTTTGGTCATCTCGCCTATAACTGGTTTGATAAGATCAATGTGCCCTCTATCGGTCTTGGCGGCAGCGTAGAATTCGCTCGTTCAAGCGGTTGCAAACCAACATCGTCATGCGATAGCTGTTACCGTGCTTACTCATGCGCCCCTTGCTGCCGTAACGTTGCGCTTTCACAATGGACACTCTGGGCAAAGGGTGGCATAGCTTTCTAAAAGCTCTGTTTTTAGAGTACACTTCTTCTAAAGACACTGTCTTCTTATCTTTATAAAGACACGTTTAAAAAGAGCTCTGTTGCGACAGAGCTCTTTTTAATTCTAACTTTGTTCTAATTTTGTTCCGAATGTTGCGCTTCGTATTCTTTTTATCTACGCTATCGATAGATAAAAAATAACTATCTGAGCAGATAAAAAAAGAGATGAATAATCTCTTCGCTCACAAGGAGAGAACAGATGAAGCACTGGTTTTCTACCCTAGATCTTTCGACCGCACGGTTTTCAAGATCATTCTATGTAACTAAACATTTTTTAAGCACGTATTTTTTAAAGCATCACTTTTTTACACAGCTCAGCAAAGTTGTTTTATTTTTAACAGCCTGTACATGCGCACAACTTTCTGTTGCAAGCTGTAACAGCTGCTCCGCAGGGGGCTGCTCCGCAGGGAGCTGCCCAACAGGGGACTGCTCGGTACGTACGTTTATTCCCGCTCGATCACAAGGCACGAATAGCGTTCTTGATAATGTTGGAATTGTTCAGCTTTACCACGAAACAGCACAAGACAATAAACACGGTATTATTTCAGTTGCCGCAGAATACACAAATTCATTCAGACCAACGTCAGTATCGTCAGCACTCTTTGGCTGCGATTTAGTTGAAAGCAATAATTATTTGCAAGCTGGCTTGAGCCTTAACCTTACGGGCAGCGGTGTAGAAGATATTCAACTTGATGATTTAACCTGGAGTCGCAATAGTACTAAAGATTGGCTTGCAGACTATTTTTTACTACCAACCAACTTTATTGGACAAATTCATTTTACCCCACGTATCCAAAACGTTGTCGCTGATATTTCTTTGCTTGCTCTAGGCAGCGAAAAACTACACGGTTGGTACGCAAACATAAAACTTCCCATCGCCTTTACTAAATACGATTTATCGGTACATGAAACAATCTATCAACGCGGCGCTGCTACCGGCTACGACCCTGCAATAACCAACAGTATGACGCTCAACACTTTTTTCGACACTTCATGCAACGGTCAAACCGTATCATTTACCAAAGACGGTAATCCCATCACACAATTACCCCTTTCATGCTCACGTATCTGTCCCTGCGCGCAAACAAAAAGTGGACTTGCAGATTTACATCTAACGCTTGGCTACAACTACCTGCAACCACGCTACTTCGTCGGCGCCTATAGCCGCGTTATTGCACCAACAGGCAACCGTCCAACCGGTGAAATGCTCTTTGAACCAATTCTTGGTAACGATCACCATTGGGAACTCGGCGGCGGAGCAACCGGACAAGTTACACTCTGGAAACAAGAGACTGACGATAAAGAATTATCTTTTGTTGTTGACGGATCAATCACCCATCTTTTTGCTTCAAAGCAAGTACGTGTCTTTGATCTCAAGAACAAACCGTGGAGTCGTTTTATTCTTGCTAAACAATTTGATGCAAATGGTTCTCCTACCGGTCTGCGCAGCCAGGTTGCAAACTTGACCAGCTGTCCAATAACTACTGCTTACGCTTTTCAGACCGATATCGTAGCCTATTTTTCTTATGCAAGTGAAACGTTCACCTACGACCTTGGCTACAATTTCTGGGCACGCAGTTGCGAAAAATTATGTCGTGCAACATGCTCTGCTACAAAAAATTGTTGCGGCTCATGCAGATACACGCGCGAGAACTGGGGACTTGGTGTCATAACAGATGATCAGACAGAAAGCGCCAGCACCATTCACGAGAACATTACGATGCTCGGCGTTCCTGCAGATACCACAAATCGCTATATAACTACCGACGACATTTCACGCGACACCACACGCACCAAGAGTGCAACGCATAAACTTTTTATGCATCTTGGGTATTCCTGGCTTGAACACGCACACCCACCATTTGTTGGCCTTGGCGGTGAAGTTGAATTTGGCTCCGTTGACTCATGCAACAAACTCACCGTATGCGCACCTGGTTGTTCAAGTAACTGCTCGAGCTGCAATGCCGTCGCGCTATCACAATGGGGTATCTGGCTTAAAGGTGGCGTCGCTTTTTAAAAAATTTACTACCAAAAAAGGAGAACAATGCAGGTACATAAAAATACTTTCAAGCTCGTAGCACTCGGACTCAGTCTGCTCATACAAACAACTTTTTGCTCCGTGGCAACACGTATAGATATACGATCACAAAGCGAAAATCTCGCGCGTGATACCGCAGGCCTTACACAGCATATCCATGTGCCCCTTAACGGCTACCACGGCACGCTGGCAATCACTACGGGCTATTCCCGCTCATGCGACCCAGAAAGCATCACCCGAGCCTTTTTCAGCTCTGATGCGTGTAGTGGCAAAACAATCACGATAAAAGGTTCTGAAGTTAATGGTCGCGATGACGAGCACGATTGGGTTGCTGAAAATTTTTATCTTGCTAATAACTTTGTCAGCGAAATCTCTTTAAAACCACGTATTGAACAGAGCATAACCGATGTTAATCTCTTCTTTGGTTTTAATAATGTTATTGATGGCCTTTTTGTACGCGTACATGCACCCGTCGTCTGGACAAAATGGAACCTCAACATGTGTGAAAAAATAACCACGAGAGGCACTACGAGCGGCTGGCTCAACACGCCACCATTCACAACTGCTAATACAACAAAACTTTTAAGTAGCTTTACTGAGTACGCCTGCCAAGAACTGGTCCCCACACCAGTCTATAGCACAACACCAGGCAACATTCGCACCGCCTATCCATTAACCGTTGCAAAAATGTGCCCATGCCCAGCAAAAAAAGCTGCGCTCTCTGACATACAGGCGGACATTGGCTGGGACTACATGCGCAACAGTTATCATGTCGGATTTTTTGGCCGCGTCGTTGCCCCAACAGGCACTCAACCAAACGGCGAATATCTTTTTGAACCAATTATTGGCAACGGTAAACACTGGGAACTTGGTGGTGGTATCACTTCACATCTACAACTCTGGAAAGATCCCGTACGCAAGTACACTTTAGATATGCATATTAATGCCAACATAACACATCTCTTTAACTCTCGTCAGCAACGCGTCTTTGATCTTAAAGGTTTTGGCCCACTGAGCCGCTATCTGTTAGTTGAAAAAATAAATGAGCCAGTAGCAACGCTCAACGTAAGCCCCGCAGCAAACCTCACCTGCCGCACAGTCAACGTAAGTGCTGCGATACAAGCTGATGCAGTTGTTATGTTTTCATACGCACGAGAATTTCTTACCGTCGATTTTGGCTATGACTTCTGGACGCGTACCTGTGAAAAATTGAGTGACTGTTCAGTCGATGGCTGTTCAGCCGATGGTTGTTCAGCCGATGGTTGTTTAGTTGACAGTTGCTCACTTGGCCTAGCAACAGAACTTGATGCTCGCCAGTGGCGCGTTATTCATGGCAATGAAACGATACACGATCTTGGCACCACGGCCGAAGTTATTCTCAACGAATCAAACATAGATTATAACGGTGCTCGCACACGTGGTCTGTCGCATAAAGTTTTTTCCAATATCGCCTATAACTGGCTCGATAATGGCACTTGGGTGCCCTACCTTGGTGTCGGAGCAGAGATTGAACTTGGACAACACGGCGACTGCAAACCATCTGCCTGTTGCCACGATGTTGCCGTATCACAATGGAGTGTCTGGGCAAAAGGCGGCGTCTCATTTTAAGACGCATAAAACAGTAGGTTGACCATTTGAAGATACAAGGATTTTTATGAACGTTAGATACACAAGCGCATTTCTCCTGGTACTCAGCTTTCTTGCAAGCTCACTCGTGCTCGCTGTTCCACAAATTTCAATTCGCTCGCAAGGGCAAAACATCATACGCTCAACGATACAACAGACGACAATGCACATACCTGTATCAGAAATTACGGCTCCAGTAACTACTGCGCTACCTGTAACAGCTCCTGCACCAGCTACTACGGTACCTGCAACAAGTGCTCAAGAAAAACAAGAACCAACTACGTTTGAAAAAATAGTAGCTGCTTTTGCGCCAAGCGCACCATCAAATACAGCACAACTAACTACAAAAAAAGCTTCTCAACAACAAGCTCCTAGCTCAGCTGCGCCACTTGCAACAGCGACTGATCAACTCACGCCAAAAAGTGAAGACAGAAAAGAATTCGCTCTGCCACTCAAAAAAAATACTGCAACAGTACATCAAAAAAAGAGCTCTTCAAAAACCATTAAACCTAAAAAGCTCAAAGATACACCATCAACCCTCGTAACCCCTTCTCTCTCATCATCTAAAAAAACTTCTCACCTAACAGACAAACATACTATTTTTTCACCGCTTACTACTCAGCAAAATCATTCTGTAAACACCATTAAAAATACTCCAACCTTACACACAATCTACCCCGCAAAAAGCAGACCATCACAAATAAACACACAGCCAAAAAAGACCCTACACAACACCATACCGAAAACTACACAATTGCGCCCCTCAACAAAAAAGATACAACCTAAAAACAAAAAATCATCCTGTTCAACAACCGCACCTGCCTTTGAAATATATCCCCCAATAAAAGACCTACAACAACCACAACCCACGTCTACCTTTTACACTTATCCAGAGATAGAAGACACACTGCAACCACTTCCTGCAGCTCCTGTCTTTTACACGTATCCTGCAATCGATTCTGCATCACAGTCCTGTTCTCCAAAAACTTTTGAAATCTATCCTGCCCTAGAAGACAGAACACAACCAACTCAATCCCCAATACAACAAACACCTTCTACAACTATCGTTGAAAAAACTCCCACGACAGAACTCGTAGTGCAAGCAACACCCCAAGACCAACTCATGCCATTGACAGTACCCACAAGTTGGGTCGATCGCGCAAAAAAACAGTACGAAAAAAGTATAACCTACGTCAAAGAACTTTTTTCACCAAAGAGTAGTACTGCTCCACTCAGTAATACTGTGCTGCATAGTCAAAACGCCGCCATGGAAGTACATAGCGTAGACACTGTTGATGGTTCAAGCGACAAAGATGTTTCAGGCAACTTCACGCTTCAGCCAGAAGTCTTGCGTTCTTTCAGGCCGCATGCATTAACACGCGCTCTTTTTGGTTGCGATCTTTATAACGACACAACAATCCATATTCGCGGCTCTGCGCTTGCTCGTAACGATGCAAAAGATTGGCTTGCCGACTATTTTTATCTATCGAATAACTACGAAGGTATCGTCTGCTTTACCCCACGCGTTACGTCGTTTCTTACTGATCTGAGTCTCTTTATCGATCTTAATTCATGGTTTAACGGCTGCTTTTTACGAGTAGAATCTCCCCTTACCTGGACCAAATGGGATCTTGGCATGCGCGAGCAGATCATAAATAGCGGCAATGTCACCGGTGCTGAAGGTTGGCGCGGCAACTGGACAAGCGTTGACAACAAACTGCTCTCGTCATTCACCGACTACTCATGTTGGGAAAAAGCAGGCACCAGTTACGTTGATAGCGTAGGATTGGCTCATCCACTTTATGCAGCAAAACTCTGTCCTTGTGGCAGAGCACAAACAGAACTCGCTGACATCCATGTCGACTTCGGCGTGCACGCGCACGAAGGAGAACGCTACCATGTTGGGCTCTATGCCCGCGGCGTTATGCCAACTGGCACCAAACCCAATGGCGAATTTTTATTTGAACCCATTGTTGGCAATGGTCATTTTTGGGAATTAGGTGGCGGCGTTAATGGGTATGCTCAACTTTGGAGAGCGCCTGATAGATCACAAGAAGTCGGGCTCTATCTTGATGGCTCCATTACCCATCTTTTTAGTTCACACCAACAACGTGTTTTTGACCTCAAAAGTCACGGACTTCTGAGTCGTTATATGCTTGTAACCAACAGCGCAACGGCACCATCATCCATGACTCCCGCAGCTAATATTACCAGCGCGCAGGTGAACGTAAGCATACCTATGCAAATTGATCTGATTGCTCTGATCAATTACGCCAACGATGTCTTTTCATGGAACTGTGGCTATAACTTCTGGGCCCGCAGCTGTGAAAAAATTAACTGCTGCGATATCGTGACCAGCAATGTGTGTGACAACTGCTCAGCAGTATCGGGCCTTGATGGCATTACCTGGATGCCGTATACCGACTCTACGATAAAAGAACTGGGCACATCATCACTCGCACCAGCACTTTCGCAAGATGATCTTGATCTCAATTCTTCCCGCACCAAAGGCAGTTCACACAAAATCTTTACCTCACTCAACTATTCGTGGATTGATATTGATGATGTCGTAGTGCCATTTTTAGGTATCGGTGCAGAGCTTGAACTCGGCAAATCAGAATCAGCAACTGCTAATGCGTGTTGCACGCGAGTTTCATTGTCGCAATGGGGGTTGTGGTTGCGTATGGGCACAGAGTTTTAAAACTTCGCTTAAAAAGAACTTATTTTTAAAAACTTCGTTGGAAGAACTTTTTAAAAATAAAACACGTATAAGAAAGGGCTAGAAAATTTCTCCAGCCCTTTCTTATTTAGTCTCAAAAAACGTGCTTTCAAAATTCATAGTAGGGACGAAAAGCAAGCCTTCGTTCACCATAATCGCTTTCTCTTTGCGACGACCACCATTTTGGGTTATGGTGGAGAAGTATGAAGCACCCATTTTTTAAAGGAGATAGTTATGAAAGTTTTCTACGCACTTTTTCGCACGCTATCAGATACAAAATCACAGACACTAACGCACACACACTATCATCTACTCTCTCGCTCTCTCGCGATTATTTTTATCGCACTCCCTTGTCTACTCTCTGCGCAAGTCACCCATTACACCGCACGATCGCAAGGTCACAACGCCGCGCGCGATAGCGTTGGCAACATGCATCGTATGCTCTATAAAGAAAGTGATAAAGTTCACGGTACGTTCGCGTATGGTTTTGAGTACTCTCGTTCATGGCGCCCAGATGACATAACCATGACACTCTTTCCCTCAGCACAAAAAACACCCTGCGGTTGTGGCATCACTATTTCTGGTAGCGATGTAGAAAATCGCGGGGCTACCGATTGGCTTGCTGATTATTTTGGCTTACCAACAGACTTTCAAAGTACCGTTGGTTTTGCGCCGCGCATCGACAACTTCATGGCACCGCTCACTTACCATATCGGTCTTGACGAATGGATTCATGGCTTTTATTTCACCCTACAATCACCACTCGTGCATACACGTTGGGGCTTAAACCCAGGTGAACATGTTATCGCACGCGGTGTCAATAACCACCCAGCCGGTTATTTTGCTGCAACTGAAGTTGAGCGCAAAGATCTGCTTGAAAACTTTTTGTCGTTCGTAGGTCGAGAAGAAGTCCCAACATTAGCAGCAAGCACCGATTATATTCCTGTCACTTTCAATGCTCTTGATTACGGCAAAATAACCTGCTCACGCCACACACGCACACGCCTTGCTGATATCACCGCCGTGCTTGGTTGGAACTTTGTTGAACGCGAAAATTACCATGTCGGCGCACAAGCGCGCATAGTAGCTCCCGCAGGCAACACCCCAAAAGGCTACTACCTCTTTGAACCAATCGTCGGCAACGGACACCACTGGGAACTTGGTTTGGGCATGAACAGCCATTGGGATTTTTGGCGCAACGAAACTGAAGATCGCACACTAACTCTGTATATTGATGCTTCAGCAACACACCTTTTTGCTGCAAACCAAAAACGTACGTTTGATCTAAAAAACAAACCGTACAGTCGTTACATGCTTATGCAACAGCTACAAAATAATCAAGACAGCGATCCACGTCTTGACGACACTTTCCCCCACAGCGAATTTAGCGGCATGCTCACACCACTTGCTAATATTTCATCATTCAATGTGAATGTAAGCGTCGGGGTACAAGCCGATATCGTTGCTCTGTTAAGTTACAGTAGTGAAACCTGTTCGTTTGATCTCGGCTATAATTTATGGGTACGTAGCTGCGAAAATATTGAACGCACTTGCTCAGGTGGCTGCGCGCTGCCTGCAAGCTTTGCTGCAAATAACACGACTATTGCGCCAAAGGGTAACGCGTACATAATTGGCTTTGAAAATACGAGCACGTACACTGCTGTGCGTCTTGGTGCTACCCAACGCAACGCTACGATTTATAACGGCACTAACCCTGCTGGTGACACCGTAAATACTGGCATTGACAGCGCAACACTTGCCACTTCAAATAACAGCTTAGCTATTCTCGATGCGCCAGGTGGTGCGCAAACGCGCAGTTCAAATCCACTACTATTCCCGTCAGCCAACGATCTTGATCTCTGTGGTGCACAGACACGTGGCCTAACACACAAAGTTTTTGCTCACCTTGAACACACATGGATTGATCGTGTCCATTGGACGCCGCATCTTGGTCTTGGTGGCGAAGTAGAATTTGGTGGCAACAAATCATGTTGCAAAACAACGTGCACCGATAGCTGCAGAAACTGTGCTCCATGCTCACTTTCGCAATGGGGTGTTTGGATTTTAAGCGGTATTAGTTTTTAACAACTTCTTCATACAAGCAGCTTCTCTCACACTCGTTGTTATCGAGAGAAGCTGCTCCAATCAACTGAATAGAATCTTTCTGAAAAAATAGTGTACAGCAAACACAGGGTAGTGGTATGGTGGTGAAAGTTAGATGACGCGTATAAAGGAGACGCACTATGAAGATCATAAAAAACAACCATCTCTCTCTCATCCTACTTGTTGTATTTTCGCTCACACACATGCTTCAGGCAGGTCTTGATGGACGATCCTTCTTTATGCCGCGGCCACAAGGAATCAATCTTGCCCATGAGATGACAGGCTGGCACAGTTTTATAAATCGTTGTGATACAAAAAAAGTATACGGTGCCTTTACCGTCACACCTGCTTATAATCAATCATACAAATCAGAATATATAGCTAACGCTCTTTTCGGCACCAATACATTACAAATATCTGGCAGCCAAGTTATGAGCATGAATGGCGATGCCACACGCGGATCATGTGATCTCTTAGCAGACTATTTCGGTCTTTCATCACAATTTCAAAGCTCAGTACAACTTGATCCAAGTATTAAAAATACCTCGTGTGATTTTGCTGCCTATACCGGTTTTCATGACTGGTATATCAAAGTTCATGCGCCTCTTGTCTGGACACAATGGAACTTAGGTCTTTCTGAGGCCATTACAAGCACACACAACAATACCATCGCCAACTACCCTGCAAACTACATGGGAACTGGCGTCGTTGCTCCTGGGGCAAACTCTTTCATAGAAGCGATGCGAGGAAACACACGCTTTGGCGATATGCAAGAGCCACTACGCTACGGCAAAATCTGCGGCAATCAGCACAAAGCAGGACTCGCCGATATTGAAACAGTTCTTGGTTGGAATTTTGTTAATCGCATAAACGGTTTTTTCGGCATGAATCTCCGTATGATTATACCAACGGGTAACCGCCCAAACAGTGAATATCTCTTTGAACCGATCGTTGGAAACGGTAAGCACTGGGGCGCTGGGCTTGGCATCAGCGGACGCGCACGCCTGTGGGAAAAAGACGGCGAACAAGAATTCTCTTTTTTTGGTGAGCTTAATGGCACACACCTTTTCAACTCAAAACAGACTCGCTCTTTCGACTATGAAAAAAATGGCTTTTTCAGCCGCTACATGCTGCTAAAAGAATTTGATGCAAGTGGTAACTATGCAGGAAAACTTGTTCCTGCAATTAACCGCACTACCTTTGAATGCTCAGTACGCTCCGCCCTGCAAGTTGATTTTGCAGCAATGTTTGCCTACACCTATAAAAACTTTGTCTTTGACCTCGGTTACAATGCATGGTTCAGAACAAAAGAACAGATCAAACTCTCCTGCTGCCAATCATTGACGCCATTTGGCATCAAGGGAGTACAAGATACTAGCCCACTACCTACACCAGGTAACAATACCCAATCAACAGCCACTATCTATGGAATTCTTTATGCTGATCGAAATGACCCACGCTACATCGATCAAAATTCACCAGTCTATGCCGGGTATATTGAACCATCATCAGCAGCCTCAACAAGTATGTTATCAAACAAATTCTTTACCTATTTTGGCTACAACGCTGTGATTGATTCAAAGCGCATCGATCCGTTTGTAGGTATCGGTATAGAAATTGAATTTGAAGGCTACAACGATAACAGCACTGTTTATCTTTCAAATACCACGATGTCGCAATGGGGCATCTGGATAAAAGGCGGCTTTGGGTTCTAAAAAGCATTGAATTTCCTGACAAAAAGCTTAATCTTATAGAAAATATTTAAGCATCTGTCAGGGCTTTCATGAAAAATCGTACATTAGCACCACTTCTCTCACTCCTTTTTATTGCCACTTTACTAGCTAGCCACCTTAGAGCCATGGATGACTCTGACATTATCCCCCGACCGCCCGCAAAAGAATTTGCCTACCACCGCTGCATACCAAAGCTCCTCAGTTTGGCAATTAAGAAATCTTCATATGATGATATCAAAAAAAAAGTACCCAATTACTATCAGGCATACGACTATGCGCTAAAATTCAAGAGCGATGCCGAAAAAACAAATGCTATCGAAGCAATAAATCTCGAAACTCTGAGAAAGAAAGCCGATGAAATTAATCCCGAAATATTTGAAAAAGATTTTGAATACGGTTTTTTGACAAAGCGACCATTCAAGTGCTTAAAACATCTCCTCGATCATGCAGATCTTACACGAGAAATGCTCGACCGGCTCTTACTCATCGTCAATAATAACGCTTCAGGTAACGCTAACCATGTTACAGGTCTACAAACAATTAAATACCTAATAAATCTAGGCGCCAGAGGAGAATTTTTTGATTATTTTCAAGACAAGCCTCTTCATTATGCAATCATACGGCACGCACTTCTTGGAGAAAATCTCATCCTTAATCATGGCAACGATGGCTCCCTCAGCTATGTCATCATGAACGCCGATACCATAATAAAGACGGGTGAGATCAATGAACAAATCGTCAATGAAGGCACCAATGGTTCTACTCCTCTTAACCTAGCAGCCGCATGTAACCTATCCAACATGGTAGAAAAAATGGCTCCCTATGCTTCGCAAGAAAATAAGAATGACTCGCTCCAGCTTGCAGTAAAACACAGTTCAGAAGCTTCTATCATGCCATTAATAATCAACGGCGCAAACGTAAACGCAAAAGAAGTTGATCGAAACACTCCTCTTCGCAGTGCGGCCAAAAACGGCTGTACCAACATAGCTCAACTTCTTATCAACAATAATGCAGCCGTAAACGCTGAGAACTTTTCTTCTACGCCTCTCCATGATGCCTCAACTTATGGACATATCGATATGGTAAAACTTCTTATCAAGAACGGCGCAGATATAAATGCTCTAGACTTCTGTTGCGATACACCCCTTTCTGAGGCAGTTTTGCGTAACTCTAACGATATAGCAGAACTTCTTCTTGATAACGGTGCAAACATAGCAATACCATTAAATATTCTGGAGAATACTCTTCTTCATATCGCTGTTAACGCAGGATTTCACGTCGGCAAACCTCGCTTGTACCATCATAACGGTGCCAACTTAATCCCCTCTTCAGAAGACATGAGTACTATGATAGACCCCTCTGAATACGAAACTGCAGATACTTCTATGGCGGCATTACTTATGAGCAAAGGCATAGACATAAATGCAAAAAATAATGATGGCTATACGCCTCTCCGTGTGGCTGCCAATTGGAACAATATCGCTATAATACGACTTCTTCTTGAAAATAACGCAGACGTAACTATACAAGCGGATGATAATCTAACACCTTTAGATCTAGCAAAACAGTGGCATAACGATACGGCAATACAGCTTTTGGAACAGGCGACTTACAAAAAAAGTAGTACATCATCCATCAATGATGTTGCCAACAAAGCCGATCATAACGAACAAAAATTCTCATCGCGCGAAGAAGAACTAAGCTATCTTATACAAGAGAATAATGCCCGCAGACAGGAACTTGAACAAAGGATCGCCCTTATCCAAAGCCTATGCGAAAAGACAAACCCTACAAAAGAAATCAACCACCATGGCAGATAGAATATCTTTTTAACAACTATTATCTTTTCAAAGAAAGCAAAATATGCTGAAGAGACTTTCTCCTCACCTACTTTTCTTAGCCTCTTTGTGCCCATTGTCTCATCTCATAGCTATGGATGACTCTGAAATTGTCCCCCGACCGCCCGCAAAAGAATTTGCCTACCACCGCTGCGTGCCAAAACTCCTCAGTCTGGCTATTACGAAAGCTTCCTATGAGGATATCGAAAAGCATGTGCCTGCTAGTTATCTTGTATATGATTATGCCCTGGCGTTTAAAGATGAGCCTGAACATACAAACCCTCTCGAAGCTCTCAAGCTTAATATCGTGAATGAAAGAAGATCTTCACTGGAATTGAAATATATCTATGCCCACCAAAGAAACAAAAAATGTTTAGAACATCTACTTTCTCATACAGACTTTACGCAAGAAGATCTTAATGAATACTTACAAACATCCAAGGATTCTGAAAACTTACAGGCTATTCAACTATTAGTTCGACAAAATGCACGTGGCTCATTTCTTGATTGCTGGCAAGAATTTCCGCTCCATAATGCAATCGTACGGCATGCATTTTTTGGAGAAAATTTTAGGTTTTCCCCTACAGATGATCCCTCTGTAATTGCTCACTATAGAACACCTCTCAATCTGGCTGCCGCTTATAATCTAGCAGATGTGGTTAAAGAGCTTGCTCCCTTTGTGTCACAAGAAGACAAAAATGTTTCTCTCTATATAGCAGCTAGTTATGGTGCAGAGGCTGTCATTCTGCCATTGATTGCCTGTGGCGCAGAGGTTAACTATAAACGTTACTGCGAGAATACAGCACTCCATGAGGCAGTTGAACATGAACATATAAACATAACACAACTTCTTATTACGAATGGCGCTGATGTAAACAAAAAAAATCACTTTGGCTTCACGCCTCTCCATTATTCAACTAGCGCAGACCTAACATCCCTACTTATTTGTCATGGCGCAAGCATAAATGCAAAAAATTCAGATGGATATACTCCTCTCCATTTCGCTGCTATGCGCAACGATGTGTCCCAAGCTCGGGTTCTTCTTGACTGTGGCGCACTCGTGGATGCAGAAATCACTCTTAATCGTTACTCTATAAACTTAACAGAACATAGAAATAGTACTGCTTTGCATTTAGCCGCTACTCGTGGCCATATCGCAATAATCCGTCTTCTTATTGCCCGCAGCGCGAATGTGCAGGCAAAAAATTACTACGATAAAACACCCTGTGACTTAGCTCAAGAAAATATCCGCGATGAAAAACTCAGGGATACAATAATTTCTCTGCTAAACTCAGCACAACAAAAACAATAATTTTGGGAAGCGCCCACTTATCAGCTCGACCAAAGAAATAAAGTTTGTTCGCATGGTCGAACTTTTAGAACAGGCTGCAAAAGATCGCGCTAAATAATTATCGTATATCGATATATTTTTATTGACTTTCGATAAATATCTTCCTACAATGTACTCAACTTGCAAGTTATCAAAACAAAAAATAGTGGTACAAAAAAATAGCGTAGGAAAATAACCATGTTAAAAAATCACACCACAAAATTTCATCTTGCCTGTTTCATTATTACACTTCCTTTTTATGCTCATGCCCAAGAACAATCTACTTCTTCTGAACAACAACCAGACCTCATGTGGCATTTTACTCTTACCCGCACAACACCAGAAGTTACCCAAGAATGGCTCCAGCTTATTGCTGACTATGGCACAGCAGCATCAAATCTTTTTGATAATGAAATGCATAAAGAAATTCAAGATCTCTTTGCTCAACTACAAACACTTACTCACGAAAAATCATTCACTCTCTCGTTAGCCTGCAATTCGCAAGACACCGACATCTCTTCTTTAGAGCCAAAAAACATACAACTTTATACAGGACAAATACTCGCAGACATTCTAAAAAATAAAAGCGCGGACGATGGCATTCACGGCGAACTTGGCGTCTATTTTGATATAGATCTCCTCGAGCCTAAACCAACAGACAAAATAGAATGGAAACTTGAAATCTATCTTCATGATACTTATTCACCCGAAGCTTTTAACGAAACAAAAAACAATCTTGCAGCACTGACCGACGAACTCAACACTGCATCTTTCACACCCGATAATCAAAATTACGGTAGTCTGCTACACGGCGTTGCCGCTTCAGCACAACAGAAACACGCCTATAGCTGCAACGCTACACTGACACTAAAATCATAAATAAGCTCCTACTTAACTCCTAGGAACTTCGTAGGGGAAGGTCTGACAACAAACCTTCCCCTACTCTTTTTTTTACCGTGCACTAAACTAATACTACTTACAAAGGAGCTACCCCATGACCTCAATAAAACGCTACAGCTATCTACTCGAAACACTCTCCGTTCTGACGCTCGCATGCGTTATTGGAGATTTTATTATTAAATGGAGCTATCTTCTTGGTGCCTATACAAAAACGCCAGCCAATTTTTTTACGCGCATAATGGATCAGCAGTACGCCAATCTCGCAAGCGCCTCGCTTTTAGCTCAACATGTTGCGCTCACTGATATCGGCACTTTTCTTGTCGATAGCATTTCACCTTTACTTTTAACAGCAGCCATCATCAATTTTATACGCCTACTGCACTATTACCGAGCCACAAAAAATATTTTTTCTGTAGACGCCCTCGCTCGTTATAAAAAAGTCTGCCGCTATGCGCTTTTATGGACTATTTATAACCCCATCAATGCCATGCTCACTACACTATTTATCACACTTTCTAATCCACCAGGGCACCGCATTCTTGAAATTACCCTCAAATCTAATGACGTCGTCCATGCATTTTTTGTAGGCTTTTTCTACTTCGTTGCACGGATCATGCAAGAAGCCATTTCGATAAAAGATGAGATCGATTTAACGGTGTGAGATAGAGCAATGCCTATTATTATCAAACTAGATGAAGTCATGGCCCGCAAAAAAATACGCCTCAATGATCTTGCTGCGCGCGTTGATATTACCGAGGCAAATCTTTCTATATTAAAAACAGGCAAAGCAAAAGCTATTCGTTTTTCAACGCTCGAAGCTCTTTGTCGAGAACTCGACTGCCAACCTGGCGATCTGATTGGCTATGAGAACGAATAATACTTTTTAAAGAACTTGCTAAAGCGCCCCTGAATCTTCTATCTTTAAGATGAGCATTAATGATAGAGCCAAAGTAAGGGGTAATCATGAAAATATACTATCGCAATTATTTGAAAATCACATTCATAGGGGTTTTCATACTAAATCCTACGCTGATCAGCGCTATGGATACTATTATCATAAAAACAAGACTGAGGAAAGAAAAGGTAAATCTTGATGATTTGCCACAATGGCTTCTAGAATCAGAATCTAAATGCAACCCTGATCCCAAAAAAAGAGCAATAGCCTCACACCTTTTAATAACAAGAAATCAAATATCACACAGCTCTTTATCTTCTTCCAATTCTAGTAAAACTGATGCTTCACAGCACTCTTCAGATTCTTCATTACAATCTTCTTCATCAAAAAATAAGCCTGCTCTACCAAGCATCTCTTAGGCGCCAGTAGAAGTTACAACGAAAA
>Ga0351932_1019_pt1 | contig 72972 bp, 39 predicted proteins | sample TotcelHT113001L8_FD_206847 | JGI IMG/M metagenome (GOLD analysis project Ga0351932, IMG submission 206847) | Enriched cells from coal bed in the Powder River Basin, Montana, United States - Total cells T11 rep2 HSBNCT.T11.300.1.L8 ... | reverse complement strand
CGTCGCCCGGGTTGCCATAGGCCCGGCATTCATCGATTAAACTTCCTGTGCCGTTCGTAGGGTCGTTGCGAATGCCTATGCCGTTGCCGTTCAGGAACGACGAACAGCGCCGGATGGTTGAGCGCGTGGCGTGATGCAGCAGGAACCCGCCCTCCGGCACCCAGAGGACCGGGTCCTTCTCAGGAGTCATGAAGCCCGAAGCCGCCAGCCCGTCAATAAAGATTCCTTTCGCATCGGCCACTTTGAATCCGCTGCCCCGGATCAGCCCGATGGTGTAATGGTGCTTGTCAGGCGCCTGGAAATCGGAGCTGGAGATATACAGCTTTTTATTCGTTTCATCCTGGTACCAGCTTCCCGGCTTGAACTCCAAAGCGTCAATGTCCGCGGAGGAGAACAACCTCTTCATGGTGTCCACTTCATGGACCGATAGAACCTTGCGGTCAAAATCGGCGGCATAAACAAAGCGCCGGCCCTCCACCTTGGTGAACGAGGGGGCATCCACGTCGCCGCGCAGGAGTACCGTGCCCGGGATTTCGGCCCGGATCAGCGTTTCCTTGTCGGGACTTCCGAAATTCGTTATCGCAACGCTCTCAAAATATTCACCGGGAGCAATACTCAGGGTGTCGCCCGGCCTTATGGAATCAAGCCCCTTCTGGATCGTCAGGAACGCCTTGTCCCTGCCCTGCCCTTCGTTGGCGTCGTTGCCCTGTTTGCCGACAAAAAACTCGGCCCCGCCCGCAGTCAAAGTCGCAAAGAAAACGCCAATGGACAAGGGGCCGTATATTTTCCTGATAAACCTTCGTTTTTGAAATAAACAATTATTTATCATTCTTGCTGCCTTTCTTTTTCTTATTATTTCCGTAAAATCATTTTTGCGGCGGTTGGCCGGCGTTACTTTCAAGCTCCCTGAGTTTCTTCCCCAGCGCTTCTTTATCGGCGGCGCGCAGGCCTTCAAACTGCATCATTTTCTTACACCAGGCGATTGCATCCTCTTTCCGGCCCATGGCGGCCAATGCATCCAGGTACGCGCAACATACACGGCTGTCCTTTTTATCCCGGCCGGCGGTTTCAAGCATTTTCAGCGCCTCATCATCCCTTCCCAGGCTCCTGAGAATGTCAGCCGCTCTCATGACGGCGGCAACCGGCATCCACCAGTTCTCCGACCTGGCCATTTCGTTCACCTTGATATATGCCTCAAGTGCTTTTTGGTTGTCTTTCAGGTTCTGCTGGTAATTCTCGGCCAGCCTGAACCATGTAATAACAGGAGGCGGCCTGGAAGACGGGATGGAAGCCGGGAAGCGGCCTATCGCTTTCTGAAGATCCGCCTCCGCCTCCCTGCCGTTCTTTAAATTGTAGCGTCCCTCCCCGCGCATCAGCAAGGCCTCGCTCGCCCAGTCATCCGGCCACCCGGAGACGTCCGTATCCTTGAACTCATCAACCAGCGCCTGCCATTTTTGACCTTTATACAGCTCGCGCATGCGCCTGATCGCCGGTTCAAAGCGCGCGCGCGTTTCCATGTCATTCGCCAGCGCAGTGATTTTATCCGCCGGCACGGACATGATCAGAACGCGCAGCGCGGTCCGCCGGTCTTCCGCGTCCTTACTTTCGGCGGCTTCGACCAGGCATCTCCAGGTTTCGCCCGTCAAGCCGGGCATCATGTCCGCCATGCTTTCTATAATTTTTTCCCGAACGCCCATTTCCAGCGCGTTGACGCGCTTTTCACACTCTTCCATGTCCGCGGTGAACTTGCCGGGAACTGCCAGCTCCGCCTTGAATTTGGATATTGCTTCCGACTGCTTAAATAGCTTCTCCGGCGTCCCGGGCCGGCTGAACCGGGATTTATTCTCCTGGTACTGCTCCCAGGCGGCCTTCTGCATCTTCAAGGCTTCGTCCCCGGGAACAGAAATGCCACCGCGAATATTTTTGAACTCATGGGCCAGCCCATCAGGATTAAGCCCGGTCAGGACGGCGTAAAGAAGGCAGGCGTAAATATAGGTCCCCTTGGCGCCGGGATGGCCTTTGTCTGGGGCGTAAAGATCGAGTCGCTGGTCCACGGCGGGATTTGGACCAAGGTACCGCATCCAGGCATAGCCGGCCGCCGCAACAGGAATCCCAAATTTCTTACCGAATGCAATCTGCATATCGTTCAAGGCCTTGAATTCATCCGGATAATGGTAACTGCGAATATAAAACTCGGTGACGGAGGCGGTGGCGAAAACAACCGTCTTTGATCCGGCACTTTTAATCGCATGGTCAAACCGCGTTGCATAGTCCTCGAACTCCTGCGGATCAGGCCTGTTGCCCTTTTGCGCGTAAATTTCCTGTATGACAACGTAATCCCATATTTCCGCCGCGATCATGGCGCGCGCGGTCCCTTCGCCAAGGCCGGTTTCCCAGCACTTTTTCAAGCTCATGCCCCCGACAATCGCGCGGCCGGCTTCAATACGCGGACGGCCGGCAGGCGCTGATTCCGCCATTGCCTGGATCATCCCGGGCAGATCGTAAGCAGCCATCTGGCTGTTGCCAATGAACAAAACCTTCAAGGGCGGCTTTTCATTGTCCTGCTTGCTGACAATGGCCTCGGACCCGTTTGACGGTAATGACCCTAAAATAATACTGAAGCAGAATATGAATAAAATCACGCCGACAACTTCCTGCCTGTCAATTATAATGTTTTTCATAAGAGGTAATTTCATAACTCGGGAAAAAGACGGACTCGATATAACGCGTCCCTCCACAATCATTACATTGTTAAATGATTGTAAAGTGGAGGGCCACGCTTCGTCGTGGCCACAAAGGAATTTTGAAACTGGCTTATAATTATATTTTTTACGCGTAGAGCCGATTTAACATCGGCTATCTGTTGATCTCAATTCCTTTTCCATTTACGTTTATGATTTCCTCCTCCGACCACCACGAACCGATGCTTACCGCTGCCAGCCTGGCAGACTGTGCCCGATACCAAGTTGCCATCCATGGTAACCCGCGGGCGGCCGGGATACGGAACCGGCAATATGACTTCGGCCTTGCATCCCCGTGGTATGGAAACCTCCATGGTAAATTTATCTTTCGAAAAATTCCAGGAAACCGACGCGTCGCCGCGCGGCGTCGGGATTGTGCCGCGCGCCCATTTGAGACCGCAAAGAACCGGTTTAATCTTCAGCCTGTCGCAACCCGGGGAAGCGGGCGTCACGCCAAGCACGCAGGAGGAAAGATGGATCAGCGGCGTGCATTGCCAGCCGTGGCTGTAATCACCCCGGTCCCACATTTCGCGGAAAGTGCCGGTTTCAGGCACTATCCGCCAGCGTCGCATCTGGACAGTGCCGTATTTGTCAAACAGCCCAGAATGCCGGAGCGCGCCGAAGACAAAGTGCATGAAGTAGGGCTGGCAGTTCAAGGGGCTCACGGACATGACTTTTTCCATGATGTCCGCCTGTAGCTCCAGCGGGGCGAGGTCATAGAGCACCGCCAGAGTATTAACGTGCGGGCTGAAAGTCTCAATATCCTTGTCCTCCGGAAGCCAGCGGTTTGTTTTGGCGGAAGTCTGGAAAGGACGCCCGTCGCGATAAAGTCCTTTTCCCGCGTCCCATAATTCGCGGTTGAAGGCGACTTTCACTTTTTCGGACCGCTGCGCGTAGTCGCCGGCCAGGTTGGTTTCGCCGGTGATTTCCGCCACGGCACGGGCGTCACGCAAGGCGCGGTAATAGAAAGCGGTCATGTAGCCCTGCCCGATCACCGCGGGCGGATGGTGAGCGTTGAAACCGGCGATATCAACAAAGTCCATGAACATGTAATCCGGCGCCTCGCTGATGAGCCCGTTCCGGCCGACGTAGCCGGCGAACCGCTTCATCAGCCCGTGGACATACGGCGCTGTTTCTTTGGCCAGACCGGCGTCGCCGGTGTAATTATGATAATCAACGAGCATCTGAAGCCAGAGCAAGGCGTAGCTGGTATGGAAGTTCCGGTAATTTACCGACTCCAGGATCCTGGCGAACTTCCTGATATCCTGGCGGGCGAGCAATTGCTCGCCGAAGGCGTAGTAGTTGATCAGCGCCAGGATCATGTAATCGCCGGGATCGGCGAGCGGCTCCTGGTGGTTCGGGGAATCAAGGTGGTAGTCCTGCATGCAGAGTTGCGCGCACCAGCGGCACGCTTTCCAGATCCCGTTCAACCGGCTGTCGTTGCACTCGAACGATCCCAGGTATGTGACGGGGTACGAGGTGAAAACAGCGCGCACATCCTTGATTTCAACCGGCCCGGTCACGTTTTCGGCGGTGATATTGATGACGGTGTAACTGTCGTAAAACGGCGTTTCCAGGTTTTGCCATCCACCCTTAAGGACTATCTCAAAGGTTCGCACGCCGCCCGGGGCATCGGTCTCGTTACACTGCACGCGGAGGCGCATGCCGGCCACGCCTTTAACAGCCAGCGCGACATAGGCGCTCAGCACGCGGTCGAATTTTACCGCGAAACTGCCGTCGGTTTTAAAGATGACGCCATTCCCCCCGCGGAAAGGTTTTTTTGGAACAAACACGCCCGGCGTGGCGCGGACAATTTCCTTCATAGGATAAATTGTTTCCATCCGTGGCGGTATATCTCCGGGCAGAAATTCCGGATGATATACCTTGCATTTTCGCGCGCCGGACCATGAATCATCGCTGGCAATGACTTTAACGCAACCGCCAGCCCCAACTATCCGCGCCTCGAACAGGAAGGGCTTGTCTTCCGCAACCTCTACCGCGATGACATTCGATCCCCTGCGGAAGAACATGGTCAGGTCGCGGCAGTCGTAAAACCACAAGCCTGACGATAATCGCGGCCGTCCGCGCCCGTCCGGCGGAAGCCGACGGATTTTTCCTTTCCACGCACCGTCGCGCCCCTCGTCAATGGGGCCGCGTGAAACCAGGCGTCCATTGACATAAAGCTTGTAACGCGCCTCGGCGCTGATCCACGCGCGCACGGCGCGCAGAGCGGCCTTCAGCGTAATCTCTTTACGGCACATTCCCGCAGGCTTTATCCATGAAGCATTCCAAGGGCTTGTTTTCCGGCCTTCCGCCGGATCATACCTGAAGCCGCGGGCTTGCACGCCATCGGAATCAATGACTATTTTCATCCCCGGGTTGAGAACCGGGCCGCGCGGGTCTTCGCTATACTTCATTTTTTTATTTCTTCCTACAGCCTACAGCCTAACCACCTACTCCGATTCATAACATCCCAAATCCACCTTGCCTGATTTCTGGTCTATCCTTGGATTTCCCTCGATATCGGTATTATTTTGCATCCATTCCTGGTTAACACCGGCATTGATGCAGGGTGAATCCTTGGCCAGACGAAAATTGCCCAGGGCCGCGTCAATAAACCGCGGATCATTGGTGATGATGCCTGTGCCGATAACGCCGTTGGTGACGGCCGCGCAGCAGTTGGTGGCGTAAAGCGTACCCCCGGAAGAACATATTTCATCAGGAAATGAGATTGTGTTGCATACCCACGCCACCTGCTTGTTCCAGGAAACATACACGCCGGCCCCAACATAACCGGCAGTATTTCCCGAGACCGTGCAGTTTTCCACCAGCCCCCCGTTGACGATCCCGATGCCTCCCCCCGAAAAAGCGCCATTGCCGATGACCAGGCAGTTGCGCGCGACGCCGTTCATTTTCAAATATACCCCGCCGGCAAAATTGGGATTAATATTCGTGGGCAGGACATTGCTGGCAATAACGCTGTTGCACAGCAGGGAACCGCCTTCGACCACCACCCCGGCGCCATAGGACCCGCCCTTGGCCAGGTCGGTCTGGCGGTTGAACATGACCCTGCAGTTCCACATCTGCGCGCCGGCTTCAATCTTCGCGCCGCCGCCCTCGACGTATGGCCTGGTCATGATGGCATTGCCGATGATGTCGCAATTTGAAACCATGCTTTTGGCACCCAACGCGTGCACGCCAGCGCCGACATTCGTGGTGGTGTTTCCGGTCACCAGGCAATTGCGCAGCGTGCCGGCTTCAATTAAAACTCCGCCGCCGCCCCGGGCGTTTTTATTGGTTGATTGCGCGCTTCCGTTGGTGATGGTGAACCCGTCCAGGACCGCGCCGGGGTGCTTCAGGCTGAAACAGCGGCTGGTAACATGCGGATAGTTGCCGTTGACCACGGCGTCGGAATATCTGCCGCTGAGGCTCCTGACGATGACGGCATTCGTGATGCTGACCTGGTTGGTCAGGTAATACGTGCCGTTGGAGACCCAGACCGTCTCGCCGCACGAGGCAATATCAACCGCACTCTGGATACTGGTCGCCGCCCCGGCCCATGTGCTGTATTGATTGGCGGCATCGTTCGTACCGTTCAACGACACGTAGCGGTCGATCCCGAATACCACCTCCAGCCTTACTAAAAGAAAAACACCAAATATCAAAAGGATATATTTCAAGGTTGATTCTTTCTTTTTAATTAAACATGAAGCATTATTTTTCAGCGCACCTTGAACATCATGCCCCGGGGAAGGACTTCGTAGCATCCCAAGTCCGGTTTCCCGGAAAACTTGTCTATCCGCGTTTTGCCGTCCAAATCTGTAATTGAAAGCATCCATGATAAATAAATGCCGTAATTGATGCATGGCGATTCTCTTGCCAGCCGGTAATTCCCTCCCGTATAGTCTTCAAAAGCGGGATTATTGGTAATGTTGCCGGATGATCCGGCTGTCATATTATTGGTGCTTGACACACAGCAATTCGACATGACCATCACTCCCACATCGGTTGACAACGCATTGTTGTCGTTAAGATAAGAAATCGTGTTATTCAAATAATAATTGCCGCCGCCGCCGGCAGTGCTAATTCCGCATCCTCTGTTATTTACAATCGTACAGTTCTCAATGGTAGCGTTTAAGCCACCCCATGCATGTGAACCCACCCCGGCGCTTTGTGTTACTGTTCCCCTGGTATTTCCCATGATTAAACAGTTGCGCAGAACAACAGTGCCATGAATAAACAATCCGCCGGACATATAGCCGCCTGGCAAGGCGGTGTTGCTGATGATTTGACAGTTAACCATCGTAGCGGTAAAATAAATGCTGACACCTCCCCCACTACCCGAATATACAGGCGCACGATTATACATGATCCGGCTGTTCCAGACTTGCACCCCTCCGTTTAACCGTAAGCCGCCGCCAGACCCTCCCTGGTTACCTACACTTGTACCACCCGCCGTGTTTCCAATGATATCGCAATTGGTTATCATGCAGCCGGCTCCGGTCGCATACACACCACCACCATGAATAGGAGTCGTATTACTGGTCATATTACCAGTTACCAGGCAATTCCGCAGTGTGCCGGCGGACATGGAGACCCCCCCTCCATCCGCGGTTCCAAACCCGTTGGTAATCGTGAATCCGTCCACGAGGGCGTTGGCATGGCTCAGAGTGAAACAGCGGTTGGTGAAGGTCGGGAAGTTCCCGTTAATGATTGTGGTGTCGCGGCTGGAAAGGCCGTCCGGCCAGCTCCGGAGCTTGCGATCGCCGATGGTGATTTGACTGGTCAGCCTGTAAATCCCGTTGGACACCCAGATGGTGGCGCCGGCTGACGCGGCATTGACCGCGCCTTGTATGTTATTGGTAGCATCAGACCATCCCCCCGTCCCTAAACCCGTGCCGTTTGTGGCAACATACCAGTCCGCATGCAAGCTCACCGTTATACCGAACAGAATTCCCACCAGCCATGCCATTCGAATATTCATTTTAAATATCCTTTCACTACATGAGCCCTTTCCATTGAGTGCTTTAGCCACCGCTCATCCATCAGTTTTTGGTCACCAACCCGGCCCATGTGCTGTATTTATTGGCAGCGTCGTTCGTGCCGTCCAGCGACACATAGCGGTCTAAAAGGGCAACGGCGCGGGTTTTGGAGAGTTTAAAGTTCACCGCGTTACCTTTACTTTTTATCCAGTGAAGACCGTGTCAATGGCTGGCTTCCCGGACCGCCGAAGTTTTCTGATATGGAGGCATAGGCTGAGGCCGACAACATGATAAGCCATCGGCCGTCTGCCTCACGGTAGACCGCAGGATCGGACTTGCCGTCACCGTCGTAATCACCGGCTGCCGGCATGTAGCCGGTGCCGCCCAAAGAAATTCTTGCTTCAGCGTAGTTAATGCCTGAAAGCAAAATCACCCAAAGTCCGGTTGCCTGTTCATACAGGGCCGGGTCGGCAAGCCCATCGCCGTCAAAATCAGCCGCAAACATGTTCCTGCCGGCGCCGCCGATTGAAGTTACCGCGGAAGAATAATTGTTTCCGGAAAACAACACGGTCATCCGGCTTTCGGATTCCGAATAAGCTGCGGGATCGGCAAGCCCGTCCCCGTCAAAGTCACCCGAAATATAACGCCAGCCAGGTCCGCCAACAGCACACGCGGCGCGTAAATCAAACATACCGCCATTGGAAAGCCTGGCGGATAAATAGCCGCCTGTTTCATCATATACCGCCATGTCAGCCAATCCATCGCCGTCAAAGTCAGCCGCCACCGGCCCGGCGCCGTTACCGCCAAACACCGTGCGAACCAGGGGGCTGTAACCCGCGCTCGATAACATTGTCAGCCATAGACCTGAGTCCGGTGAATAGGCCACCGGGTCCGCCAACCGGTCGCCGTCATAATCTCCGGATACTCCCATGCTGTGTTCAAGACCGGTAGTAAATGTCCGGCGTCCAAGCGCCGAACACAGGACGTCCAATGCGCCCCGCTGTGGTATGAACAAGGCCGGGTCAGAAAGCCTGTCGCCGTCATAATCGTTAACGGCCGGTAACAGCATCGAGGCGCTGTTGATCTGCCTGAAGCCGGTGTCATGGCCGTAATCAAGGCTTGAAGAGAGCCCGTTAAAGGATCTGACCTTGTACTTATAATATACCCCTGATCTTGTTTCATAATCATTATAATAAACGCCGCCAGTCTGGGCGATTTTTACCAGGTTGCCGCCAGATGAATTAACCCCGGGAACCTCCTCGCGCCAGATTTCATACCAGGCAGCGTTGGCCACGGCATTCCAGTCCACCCGGATATGATAAGGAAACGCCGCGTCGGTTGCGTTCACCCCGGCCGGGGTGCCAAGGCGGGTCCAGCCCGCGTCGGACGCGCTGAAATCTCCGTCCCTGCTGGCGCTTCTGGCCTTTATCCAGTAGTAATAACTGACACCCGGCGCGACGGAAAAATCATCGCTGCTGGTAGTCGCCGGTTCGCTTATCCGGCTCGCTGATGACCGGTTGTCTTCCGTATTTCGCCACACCTCGTAACGCGTGGCGGACGTGACCGCCTGCCAGGAAATCCTAATCCGGTCGGCGTAACCGCCATCGCTCGCGCTGACGCCGGCCGGGCTTGATAAATTCGCAATAGTACCGCAATAGCCGTAGCCCGCCTGGCTGTACCCGATTACGCCACCGGGAGTTAACGCCCGGATCCAGTAATAATAAACAACGTCAGGTGTAACCGCATTGTCCAGGTAAATCGTACCGGAGCAATTTGCCAATAATGAGGCGTTTTGCACGTTTGCATCTGTTCCTCGCCACAGTTCGCAGGCGGTCGCTGTCGAAATCACATCCCAGTAAACAAGCACATGATCAGAAAAAGATCCCTTGCTGGCTGAAGGAGCGGCAAATACTATTGCCAGCGTGCCGTTTGCCGTTCCCTGATAGCAGCTCTCGTTCACCACTGCGCTCACCGAGTATGTTCCGGGATTCGTCGGCGCACAGCTGTTGCCGTCATAAGTTATGGTCACCATAAGGCCCGCCGGCACCGTTGCCGCCGTCACCGAACGCGCGCTCCCGTTGTAGGATTGCGACAAGTTGTTTAAAGTAACTGTGACATTTATTTTATTGACCGTAAGCGTGCCTGTCGCCATCCCCTGGTACAATATGTCGTTGACCGTGCCGGTCACCGCGTATGTACCGGGGCTTACCGGCGCGGAGCTGCTGCCGTTATAGGTCATGTTTACCGCCAGGCCGGAGGGCACGGTAGTTGCCCCCACCACGCGCGCGCCGCCGGTATAAGTTTGATTCAAGTTTATCAGGGTCAACGATGCCGCCGCCTTGCTGATCGTCAGGGTCCCGTTCGCCGTCCCCTGGTAATAGGTGTCGTTTATCACGCCAACCACCGCGTAGGTACCGGGATTTGTCGGCGCGGAACTGCTGCCGTCGTAAGTTATGTCCACCGTCAGGCCGGACGGCGTGGTAGCTGCCCCCGCCACCCGCGCGCTGGCATTATAAACCTGGTCCAGGTTCGTCAGGATAACCGAGGCCGCCCCTTTGCTGACCGTCAGGATCCCGTTCGCCGTCCCCTGGCACAAGGCGTCGTTCACCACACCGGTCACCGCGTATGTACCTGGGCTTACCGGCGCAGAACTGCTGCCGTTATATGTGATGGTTACCGTCAGGCCGGAGGGATCGGTCGTCGCCCCGACCACGCACGCGCCGCCGTCATAGGACTGATTCAAATTGGTCAAGGTGACAGCAGCCGGCCGGTACATGGCGACGTTATATCTTGGGGCGGTTTTTTTGAAATGAACCCAGCCTATATTTTCACCCCAGGCGTAGCCGTCAAACGATCCATTATTGGTGTTGATGGTAACCTGGACCGCCGTCCCGCCGCACGTGTTGGAAAACTTGAGCCAGCCGCAGGTCTCGCTCCAGCCATAGCCGGAAAGCCGGCCGTCAGTTTCCATATTTACGCCATAGTTGCTGCCGGCAGTGTTTGCATAAGGCCCGCCGGCATCCGCGCCGAGTTTTATCCAGCCGATGTTCTCGCCCCAGGCGTAACCGGATAGATATCCGGAAGCGGCGTCCTGGACGACGGTTACTCCGCCGTTGGCCGCCTTCCAGTCCTGCCAGCCGGCGTTCTCCGACCAGGCAAACTTGCTGGAAGAATCAATTTGATTGGTAATTGAACCCTTGGCAAAAGGAATTACCGCGGCAAAAACCGCAATCGAGAATAACTTTATTTTACGCGCTCTTACTGAATACATATCTTATCCCGGATTTCACACATAATTCGATTTACGGTCCGCCGCGAACCGGCCACGAATAGTAGGGGCCTGTCTTCCCCCCGCCCGAGTCATAGCCATTCATCGAGCCCGAGGTCATATTAACCGATAACTCCAGGCCAGCGGGGTCGTTAGCGCCAAAGGAGCTTGACCAGTAAGTGCTGTTAGCTACATTTATGAATGGATGTTCCGCCTGCAGGGCCGGGCTGCTCCGGCCGTGATCAACAAGGCTCAACAATTCCGGCGCATTCGGCAATCGCCAGTCGTCGTAACCGCCGTAGTTTAAATCATTGCAAGATGTGATTGCGTTTGCCAGGCTTTTCGTTCCGGCGAGATTCGCGTCCTTCGTCCACATCAATCCGGTCAGCCTGTCGAGGATTACAACCTCGGAACCCGCGACGCTGTTTGTGACGAACCGCGGGCTCGGCCATGCCACGCCGGCCTGCATGTCGCCGTCATCCCCGGCCTGGTACTGCGTAGTCTGCCCAGTCTTCGCCACCGGTACGCGGTTGGTCACAAGGTCCATGATGTCGTCAAGGGTATGCATGGTCCCGTTCGTCGGCCCGCCCGGCGGCCCGGCAAATGCGCCCACTCGTTTAACCACGTTCGTTCCCGGCATGTTAAGTTTCTGGAAGATATCCTCAAGCGTGTACATCGCGCTATCTGCGCTGCCCGGGGAAGCAGGCGTGATTGCGAAGTTATTGGTTCCAGCCCATGATAGCCCGGCAGATAACAATGCCGTCAGCGTAATAAGCAAACCATATCCTTGGCATCCTGTTTTCATTATCTCATCTTGCTCCATCGCTTCATGGCCCGCTGCGAACCGGCCACACGTAGTATGAAGAAGTTTTTGTAGCAACGTTCTTGGTTCCAACGCGCATAGTAAGGTACCACGCGTTTGCGCTTGGGGAGCTTGCCGCAACGGTGCTCAGCCAGTAAGCCGACGTGACGCCATCACCCGTCTGGACGCCTTTGAAAGGATGTCCCGCCTGGATAGGCGGCATCAACCGGCTCCAGTCGCAAAGGCTGAGCATTTCATTCACGTTCGGCAGCCGCCAGTCGCTGTAGCCGGCATAAGTTAAATCGTTGCAATACGTAATCGCGTCCGCCCAGGTTTTCTGTCCGGCGAGGCTCGCATCCCGGACCCACATCAACCCGGTCAGTTTATCCGTAACCACGTTCGTTCCGGCGGCCGGTATGTTATTTGTCACGAACCGCGGGCTCGGCCACGCCACGCCCTTCTGTAAATTGCCATCGTCGCCGGAGTTATAAGATGTTACCTGCCCCGATTTTGCCACTGGCGACCGGTTGGTCAGCAGCGCCATGACGTCATCCAGGGTATGCATGGTCCCGTTCGTCGGCTCGCCCGACGGCTCAGTGAACGCCCCGGCGCGTTTGTTCACGGTTGTTCCCTGAACGTCAAGTTTGCTGTAGATATCCTCCAGCGTGAACATAGCGCTGGCGGCGGTGGAGGGCGCATTCGGCGAGACCAGGAAGTTGTTTGTGCTTGCCCGTCCTGCGCCGGTTATAAATAATATTACCGCCGGAACCGCGAGCAGGATCTTCAAGCATCTTTTTTTTATCAAGGCTAATCTCCGGTTACATTCAGGCAGGGATTGCAGCGTAACCATCTATTAAATTAAAAATTAAACAATAAACATATTTTTAATATGCCTTAAATTTTGAATTTAAGGTTGAAACCTTGAGAAGTATAGCATTACGGTATGTCACTTTTTACTGCGAGCATGACATTTTTTACGGTAGTTTGAAGGCAAAAAACCGGTATGCCTGAGGAAGGTGCGGACAAAATGGCGGTAGGAATGGAACCCGACCTGGGCGGCCACCGATACAATTTTAATCGCGGGCTTATCAGATAGGATAGAACTGGCAGCCTTGATCTTGCATTGGATTATATACTGCGCCATGCCGATTCCGGTTGCTTTCTTGAAAAATGACGAAAGATAGTTCAGGGAATAACCGAACCGATTGGCAATATCCGTCGCATTGCAGTTCGGATTGGCATAAAATTGATCTATGTAACGGACTAATTGTGCATGCAAAAGATTTTCAGCATGCGGGTTTGCATCCCGGCGCTTGAGACCGGCAACCATCTTGATCAATTCAGCAAGCCATCTGCGAACACTTGATTCCATTCGGATCTTATTATCCCGGGTTGCCTCGATGATATTTTCAATGATTGCCGCCATGCGACGATACTGGGAGCTGGAAAGCAGGACAATCGGGGGAAAATATCTGTCAATTTCAGCCAGGCGCGCAGATTTGGCCGCTTTTGCATGAAATTGGACGGTGAATTTCTCGATTGGAACGTTTTCGGAATAGGCAATAAATGAATGGACTTGGTTTGGACGGATTGTAACAAGCTGGCCGGGACAGAATTTGTAAAGGTCGCCGCTGATGGAATATACCCCTTCTCCTTTTTTTATCAAGTGCAGCTCAAATGCCGGATGGTAATGGAGGGGATACCCCATCGCCCGCCTGTTTGACCAAATAGCGTTTACAGGCAGTGACTGCGAAATAAATGCTATTTTCTGGTTAATTGGCTTCATGACATCAGTCATCCTGTCATTTTCCGGCCGGCCGCGCAAGCCTTCACGCGCGGTCCTGCTGACAACGATATTTTAGGATAACCACGGAGGCCCATGCTTCCGCCGTTGCTCAGAGAGCTATGGCGGACAAGTCGCAGGGCAAGCACGGATAAATTTCTGTTTTCTATACCTCTGTGTCTTTAGGTCTTCGGTAACTTTGCCGTTCTATCGAACGGCCTCTACAACGGATGCTGATGTAGTGGCGGTTCGCCCGCCTGCATCGCTGGGCGAAGCACTGCGGGCAGGGCAGAACCGCAAGATTGAAATTCCTATACATCGAAATTTCTTCAGCAAGGCATTGATTTATCGGCGCTTATCCCTATAATAGCACGCAGGTTATTTTATGTCTGTTCCGCAGGAAATCACCAGGCTGGTTGAACGCTTTGAAGCGCATCGCGAGGCGTATCAATCCGGCAAGTATAATGAGGCGCAAATCCGCGCCGAATTCATTGATCCTTTTTTCAAGGCCCTGGGCTGGGACGTCAACAACGAACAGGGCTACGCCGAGGCCTACAAGGACGTCGTTCACGAGGATGCCATTAAAATCAGCAGCGCGACCAAGGCGCCGGATTTGTGTTTCCGCATAGGCGGCACGCGCAAATTCTTTGTCGAATGCAAGAAGCCATCCGTCAATATCAAGGATGCCATCCACCCCGCCTACCAGCTCCGCCGCTACGCCTGGTCGGCCAGACTCCCCCTGAGCATCCTGACTGATTTTGACGAACTGGCGGTCTATGACTGCCGCGCCAGGCCAGATAAGCGCGACTCGGCCTCGGCCTGCCGCCTGATCTACCTGACCGGCAGCCAATACGCCGAAAAATGGGATGAGCTGGCGGCCATCTTCTCGCGCGAGGCGGTCCTCAAGGGCTCGTTTGATAAATACGCCGAAAGCGCCAGGGGCAAGAAAGGTACTACCGGAGTGGACGACGCTTTCCTCGGGGAAATTGAACGCTGGCGCGATTTACTGGCCCGCAACATCGCCCTGCGCAACGAAAAGCTTTCACAGCGCGAATTGAATTTTGCCGTCCAGCGCACGATTGACCGGATCATCTTCCTGCGCATCAGCGAAGACCGCGGCATTGAGCCCTACGGCCGTCTTCTGACCCTGAAAAACGGCGAGCGGGCCTATCCCCGGCTTTGCGATTTCTTCCGCCGCGCCGATGAGCGCTATAATTCCGGCATATTCTGCTTCACGAAAACCGGGCCCGGCGGCGAACCGGCGGATGAATTGACGCTCACCCTGAAGATTGACGACAAGGTCATAACGGGCATCATCGGCAACCTGTATTACCCCGAAAGTCCCTATGAGTTTTCGGTCCTGCCCGCCGACATTCTCGGCCAGGTTTACGAGCGCTTCCTCGGCAAGGTGATCAGACTGACGGCCGGGCACCAGGCGAAGGTGGAGGATAAGCCCGAAGTCCGCAAGGCCGGCGGAGTCTATTACACGCCAACCTACATCGTGGATTACATCGTAAAAAACACGGTCGGGAAATTGATTGAAGATATTGTCTCACGCAAAGGCGCAAAGTCACCGGGGAAAGCGATATTACAGGAAGTTGCCGCCCTGAAAATACTCGACCCGGCCTGCGGTTCCGGCTCGTTCCTGCTCGGTGCGTATCAGTATTTGCTCGACTGGCATCTTGGGCAGTATATGCAAGAGCCGGGGAAATGGACCAAAGGCAAAGCGCCGAAACTCTACCAGCATCATAAGGGCGGCTGGAAACTGACCACCGATGAACGCAAGCGCATCCTGCTGGCTAATATTTACGGCGTGGACATTGACACCCAGGCGGTCGAGGTTACCAAACTTTCCTTGCTCCTGAAAGTTCTGGAAGGCGAATCGCAGGAGACGATCACGAAACAGTTCGAGCTTTTCCACCAGCGCGCCCTGCCCGACCTGGGCAGCAACATAAAATGCGGGAATTCATTGATCGGCCCCGATTTCTACCAGCAGCAGCAACTGAATTTACCGGACGACGAAGCCCGCTACCGCATCAACGCCTTTGACTGGCAGGCCGAGTTTTCCGAAATCATGAACCCTGGAGGACCCGTCCACCGTCCTGTCCGGCGAAGCTTTAGCGAAGACGGAAGCCTTGGCGAAGGGGGGTTTGACGCCGTGATCGGCAATCCTCCTTACATCCGTATTCAGACCATGAAGGAATGGGCCCCGGTCGAGGTCGAACTTTTCAAGACGATTTACCGTTCCGCGTCGGCCGGGAACTACGATATTTATGTTGTCTTCGTCGAGAAAGGCCTCACCCTCCTGAATAATTCAGGACGGCTTGGCTTCATTCTGCCTCACAAATTTTTCAACGCTCAATATGGTGAAGCCTTGCGCAAAATCATTTCCGGTGGCAAGCATCTTGCCCACGTCGTTCATTTCGGCGATCAGCAGGTTTTCGCCAGCGCGACGACTTATACTTGCCTGATGTTCCTCGACAAGGCGGGCGCGAACGAATGCCAAATTGTGAAGATAGACGACCTCGATGCCTGGCGGACGGAGGGCAAGGCCACTGAGGGCCAAATCCCTGCAAAGACCATTGCGACGGCAGAGTGGAATTTTGCCGTAGGCGCGGGCGCTGGCTTGTTTGACAAGTTGAGCAAGTGCCCCATGAAACTTGGAGATATTGCTCATCTTTTCGTGGGAGTCCAGACCGATGCTGATGACGTGTTCATTCTTGAGAAGATCAAGCGAAGTGACAAAAGAGTTCTCTGTTCATCCAAGTTTACAGGACGTCAGCATTGGTTTGAAGACGGTCACCTGAAACCTTTTCTGAAGGGTTCTTTGAACATCCGCCGATACAATTTCTCCGATGACACCAAACTCCTGCTCTTCCCGTATGAAACTCAGAGCGAGAAATCTATCCTGATCTCAGCGGATGCCTACAGAAAGCGCTTCCCGTTAACGTGGGCTTACCTTGAAGAGTGCCGAGAGCGTCTGACGAAAAGGAACAAGGGGCGAATGGGAAGCGAATGGTATGGCTATGTCTATAAGAAAAACCATGTTCGGATGTGTACCCGGAAACTCTTGACCCCATCTATAGCGACGGGCAGTTGTTTCGCAGCGGATTTGGATGGGATTTACTATTTTGTCGGCAGCGGTGGTGGCGGCGGCGGTGGTTACGGCATCTCGTTATTACCAGAAGTGCAATTACACTATCTCTACATCCTTGCTTTGCTAAATTCGCGGCTCTTGAGCAAGCATCTCACTTCCGTAAGTACACCGTTTCGTGGCGGCTATATCGCGCTCAATCGTCAGTACATTGAGGTCATGCCGATCCGGCCGATTGACTTTTCGAAGCCGGACGACAAATCCCGCCACGACAAGATGGTCGAGCTGGCTGACCGAATGCTTGACCTGCACAAGAAACTGTCGGTGGCGAAAGCGCCTCACGACAAAGAATTCCTCCAGCGCCAGATTTCCACCACCGACCAGGAAATTGACCGCCTGGTTTATGAGCTTTATGGGCTGACGGAGGAGGAGATTAAGATTGTGGAAAGGAATGGACGTGAATAAGCATCACACCATTCAACCGAAAGTCGACGACAAGCGTAATAACGCAAACTTGCTCGTATCCATGAGCGATGTGGCCTGTAAGGCGCGCAATGCAGCCGTGGTTGAAATTTTTGATAAAAAAACAAATCGATCAAGCTGTTTCCCGATTATAATTGCCTATTCTAGACCATCGCGAATGGTTGTCCTAAATGAAAAAGACAAATGGAAAGTAACATTAGAACAGATAAACAATCGAGAATATGACTATGTAAAACTACATAGACTAACCACATCATTTGATATTGGAATAGGATTGCCATTTTGCCTGCATGTTGGGTTTAATGGTGCTTTTGTTTTGCCGGATTTACCCAAATTTAGGCCTATTGAAAATGTATTGGAACAGTATAACAAATTTATTGGAAAACTTCTTTTAGGGGGAATTTATTATGAAGCCATTATACCATCCGAGTTAGATCATGGTGTTTTGAATAACACCGGGTATTTTAGAGGCCATGGGGTTCCTGATAGATCGCTTGCACAAATCCAAGCAACCATACAATCTAAAATTGCAAGCCCTATCCATTCGATTGATCTATTAGATCCAGAGTTTCTGGAAGCCAATGAACTTCATCAGGCCTATAAAAAGGGAAATGGAATTGCCAACCAAATCAAAAACCTGTCACCGGAACTGGTACTTAAAGGAACTTCGGCCTTTGTAGAACGTGCATGGGCTGAGGCTCTTTCTAATCTCTGGATGGGAGTTGAACAAGTAATAGCCTTTCTTTGGAAAGAGCATTTGATTTCAAAGGTGGATAAAGGAGATGTGCCGATTAGTGGAAGACGGGAATTTCTGAAAGATACACGTACATGGACGACTTCAACTATGCTGGAACTTTTGTTCCATAAAGGTGTCGTAAATGGCGCCATTTATGCCCTCCTTAACAAGGCTAGAAAGGCCAGAAATGCCTTAGTTCATCGAGGAATGACGCCAAAACGTGAAGATGCTGAAGCAGCCTTAGATGGTCTTTTTCGGTTGATAGCGAAAATCTGTTATGGTTCCGAGAAATATTTTGAAGAAATGGTCAATCGATATAAAACTATGGATCCAATAACAAAAAGAGAAGCGAATTATGAAAGAGGACCTATTTCCGTTAAAGAAGCGGGAGGCATTTGGTTAGGACCACTTCCATCTATTCCTGGAGATGGAAGCTGGGGGGATAAACCTTACGAAAAGGTTTTTCCGTAACAAAGCTATATGGGTTCTGAATATGTCAGGTCAAAGAGCAAGCGGGGTCAGGTCTACATTTTACACGTTAGTAAGGGGAGCAAGCGGGGTCAGGTCTACATTTTACACGTTAGTAAGGGTATCGGCAGTTATTGGTTGAAAATTGTAGCCACGGCGCTCTGTCGCCGTGTCAGAAGGCCAGAAAACACGCCCCGACTGAGCGGGGCGGCTACAGTCATTATTAAACCGCCCCATGATAACTGACCCGTTACTAGTAAAGATCTGAAACTGTCGGTGGCGAAAACGCCGCACGACAAGGAATCCCTCCAGCGCCAGACTTGTCCCGCAACGCCTTGGCAAAGCGGGATTTCCACCACCGACCATGAAATTGACCGTCTGGTTTATGAGCTTTACGGATTGACGGAAGAGGAAGTCAAGATTGTGGAAGGCGAGAAGAAATGAGCGGATCAAACACCTTTCCGGAAAGGCCGGGGCAACCAGATAATAATGGCCCGCGCGTGATTCCAACGCATGGCGGATATCGCTCTCTCCGGTCATTTCAGGTCGCGGAACTGGTCTATGACGGCACAGTCATTTTTTGCGACCGCTTCATTGATAAACGCTCCCGCACACACGACCAGATGGTGCAGGCCGCCCGCAGCGGCCGGCAAAACATCGCCGAAGGCAGCATGGCCTCCGCCACCTCCAAGAAGACGGAGCTTAAACTCACCAACGTCGCCAAGGCCAGCCTGGAAGAACTGCTATTGGATTACGAGGATTTCCTCCGCCAGCGCGGCTTGCGCTGCTGGGACAAAAACTCACCCGAAGCGCTGGATGTGAGGAATAGATTTCGGTCTGACCAGTCAGACAAGTCGGACAGGTCAGACTCTTATGGCATCGCCACGCTCTCCCCCGAAGCGGCGGCCAACACGCTGATTTGCCTTGTCAACCAGGCCACCTACCTGCTCGCCTTCGCCAGAGTTCCCCTGCGGCATGCCGCGGGGGTGAATGGCAAGGCGACCTCGGCGAAGCCAAACGGGCGAAGACGGGTTGGCGTGCCTGCGCCGCTTAGGGCTTCGGCGGAGTTCCGCAAAGATGCACCGTGGCAAGCCACGAGGTGCTACACTCAAGCGGCAACTGGAGAAATTGGAGCAGGATTTTTTACGCAAAGGCGGCTTCACGGAGCGGCTCTACAACGCACGCCAGGAGGCGCGACGGACAGGGAGGAATTAAAAACGCCTGTTTCAGAAACGGAATTGCCGGAAAAAGGAACACAGACCAGCATGACAGAAGGAAAGAACAACCACCCTCTCCCATCCTCCGCGATCATTCTCTACCGGACCGAGGATGGGCGGAACAGGATCGAAGTCCGGCTCGAAAACGATACGGTCTGGCTGACGCAACAGCTAATGGCCGAGCTCTTCCAGACGACGAAACAGAACATCGGTCAACACCTCAAGAACATCTATGCCGAGGGCGAATTGCGGCAGAATTCAGTTGTAAAGAAATCCTTTACAACTGCCGCCGACGGTAAACATTCGACCCGAACCGATCCGTTACGACCCTATTCGTCTCATAGCAGTTTTGCATGCGGCATTATTGGCATTCGCTCACTGCTGTTACGGATATTTCACCACGGATGGACAGGGGTGAACACCGATAAAAAATGTTTTGAAAACAACAAGGAGTTCCTCGCTCGCTTCCGGTATCCGTGACAATCCGTGTGAATCCGTGGTTGATTGTCTTCAGCTTGGATCATTTCACGTAAAGGTCGCCCCATTTATTCAGGGTGCGGTAAGGGCCGGCCGTCGGGGCGATTGACCAGCCGATCCCGCCGCCATCGCCGGTGAAGCGCGTTCGGCCGACCTGGATACCCCAGGGCTTCGATTCGGTCGGCTTGCTTGTTCCCATATCCTTCGTCGGGATCTTGATTTCAACCGTCCAGCGGTCTTTATCTTTTTTAACCACCGCCTCGGTGCCTGGATTCCACAGGACCGGGAGGGTGTCGCGGTCAACGATCGTCGCGTCCGTGCTCTCATCCCAGATAACGCAGTCCGGGTTGACAGCGACCTTGAAATAGGAGCGCTCCGGCGTGTTGACGTAAACCTCCACCACGTCATCGTCAAAGATATTGAACGTGTCGTTCAGCTTGCAGTCGGACTTGATCTTGTCCATCTGGTCCTCATGGCAAATGACCCCGATGATCAGGGCCGAGCAGTCCGGCGGCATCGCGATAACCGCCTCGGTCTTGTTGGATACCGGCAGTTCCCCGGTCGCGTTATTGCGCAGGGTCACGCGCCATTCCGCCGGGTACTTATTGAGGTTGCCGTCGATTTTGACCGGCCCGGGCGCGACATGCGCCTCAACCTTCGGGCCGGTGCGCTTCAGGCTCGCGAAAAATGTCCTGAGCGAGGCCATCTCGCTTTCCATCTGCGCGATGCGCTTGTCATACACCGTGTCCTTGCCGGCCTTATCCCGCGCGCGCTTGAGAATCTCAAAGTAGCGCTCAACATCCTTCTCCTTCAGGAAGCCGGTCGTCTCGGTCACGCTGCGCGACTCCTGCCGGCACCAGACTTCCTCGGCAAATTCGTGGAATTCCTTCATTTCAGCCTTCGCCGGGCCGAAGAAGAGGCCATAATACTCCTCCAGCATGGCCTTGCGATCCATGTCCGGATCCCAGAAGAGCTTGCTCTGCCAGTAGACCATCAGGTGCTTCAGCCCGTACTTATCCAGCCGGTAGCGTTGATTTTTTTCGCCCTCCACCTTGTACGCTCCCGGGTTGATCTCAATGAACTTGCCGTCGCAGTACGGCAGGCATTCCTGCATTTCTTTCTGCAGGTATTCGGTAAAGAAAACCGGGTAGCCGCAGTAATAAAGGTAATAGTCCCAAATCGGCGCCTTTTTGACCGTCTTCATTTTTGCGTGCCACTTTTTCCGCAAATCAAGCGTCGCGCGCTCCGTGCTGTTCAGGACCATGTAGGCGCTGTAGGGCTGGGCAAACGGCACGATAATGTTATCGGGAAATTCCTCTATGTTTTCGGGAACTTCATTGGCGCCGCCGCCGCTGCAATAAAGAAGGTATTTGTCCGGGTGCGATTTTTTCAGTTCCTTCGCGAGGTAAACGTGGAAATCCCAGACATACCGGGATGCCTTCTGGATAAGCGAATCGCCGGGCTTGCCGTATAAATTTTCATCGCGCACGTCCATCTTGATGCCGCCATCCGGGGGACCGATCGAGATGGCGGTCAGCTGCGGATCAGCCTCAAACCTCTTGTTCATATAGTTCACGGCGGCCTTGCGGAAAGCGGGGTTGGTGTAACGCGGCATGCCGGCGCCGGTCGGAAATCCCTGATAGGGCTTGCCGTCGGCGTCGCAGGCCAGGTATTCCGGGTGCAGTTCCTTCTGTTCCTTGGAACTGTAGATGTCATAGGTGGTATGGTTGAAGATGATGATGTTGTTGTTGCCCAGCTTGATGCGCTTGAACCACTTGATTCCTTCCGGATCCTGCCGCATGGCGTTATAGAAGCAGAATTCGCGCCGCGCGAAGGCCGCTTCTTTCCTGAGCTGCTGATTGGCAACGGCGATTGTTTTCTTCTCCGGGATGACCGTGCCGTTGTCGTAGGGCGCGTAAAACCGCACGCCAAGCTGCTCCAGCAGTTCCGCCACCGCGTACCAGGTGCCGAGGTCGTCATTGGTGTAGATATCCAGGATGCTGTTATGCTGGCCGATGCCTATATCGCCGCCGGCGCCGTAATTGAATTTCTCGCCGCAGAATTCCTGCCATTTTTTCAAACCCTCGCCGCTGAAGCCAAATGGCGTCGGCGACCGCTGGATATCAACCCCGGCGAGGATCACGTAATTATCCTTGGCGATAATCTCGAAACCGCTGTTCTTGAAATCGCCCAGCTTGTACCCAAGTTTCGCGGTGAACTCGTTTTCGCCGACGTAAACGTGGTTCCTGGCTGTCTTCGAGGGCGCGTTGACGATTTCCAGCTTCGCCCCGGACATTTTTTCCAGGTGTTCCTGCAAATCCCTGGCCGCCAGTTTGATCCCCGGGACAGCATTGGTGTCCAGCACGATTTCCGCGGCTGGTTTACCATCCTTCACCAGTTCAATGTCCGCATTTGCAGAAACAGCCAGAATGAAACCCAGTAGAGCCAACATATTTGACATTATTTTCATATTTACTTCTTTCTGTTTATCATTTTACATAGAGATCGCCCCACTTGTTAAGCGTCCGGTAAGGCCCGTCGGCCGGGGCTATTGAATAGCCCACTCCTCCTGTACCCCCGGTAAAGCGGGAGCGCCCGACCTGGATGCCCCATGGCTCGGCCTCGGTCGGAGGCTTGGAGCAAAGGTCCCTGGTCGGGATTATGATTTCCGCGGTCCAGCGATCTGGATATTTCTTCACGGCCGCCTGCGTGCCGGGGTTCCACAATATCGGCAGGGTGTCGCGCTCGACGATGGTCGCGTCCGTGGTCTCGTCCCAGATAACGTTGTTCGGATTTACCACCACCTTGAAATATGAGCGCTCAGGGGTGTTTACGTAAACTTCGACCACGTCGTCGTCGAAAATGCTGAATGTGTCCCTGAGGACGCAATCGGCCTTGAGCTTGTCCATCTGGTTTTCATGGCAGATGGCCCCGACGATCAGGGCGGAGTGATCCGGGGTCATGGCCAGGACGACCTCGGTTTTGTTTGTTTCAACCGTTGTGCCCCCGCGGTGCTTTTTCAGGGTCACAAGCCATTCCTTCGGGTATTTGTCAATATCGCCGTCAATCTTAACAGGGCCCTTATAGACATGCGCTTCTACCTTCGGCCCGGTGCGCTTTAGGCTGGCGAAAAAGGTTTTTAATGAAGCCATCTCGCCTTCCATCTGCGCGATGCGCCGGCCGTAGACCGTGTCCTTGCCGGCCTTATCCCGCGCGCGCTTGAGAATCTCAAAGTAGCGCTCAACATCCTTCTCCTTCAGGAAGCCGGTCGTCTCGGTCACGCTGCGCGACTCCTGCCGGCACCAGACTTCCTCGGCAAATTCGTGGAATTCCTTCATTTCAGCCTTCGCCGGGCCGAAGAAGAGGCCATAATACTCCTCCAGCATGGCCTTGCGATCCATGTCCGGATCCCAGAAGAGCTTGCCCTGCCAGTAGACCATCAGGTGGATCAGGCCGTGGACTCCCAGCCGGGAGCGCGGATTTTTTTCTCCCTCCACCCGGTACTGGCCCGTCTGGATTTCAATAAATTTTCCGTCGCTGTATGGCAGCATTTCTTTCATCTCCTCCTGCAGGTGCTCCGTAAAAAACACCGGGAAACGAGGATTGTCCGCCGTGCGATAATACAGGTAATAATCCCAGATAGGGCATTTGCGGATAACCTTCATCTTCGCGAACCATTCCTTGCGGGCGGCAATCACCTGGCGGTCGGTGGATTTCAAAACCCGGTAGGCGCTGTAAGGCTGGGCGAACGGCACGATCATGTTGTCCGGGAATTCCTCGATATTGGTCGGCACGCCCCGCCCGGTGCCGCTGGAGCCGTAGAGGAGGAACTTGCCCGGATGAGCCTTTTTCAGTTCCTTGGCAAGGTAAACATTAAAATCCCAGATATAATTGGCTGTTTTCTGGGCAACGTCGTCATCCGGCTTGCCGTATTTATCAAGATCGCGCGGATCCATCTTCAAGCCGCCATCCGGCGGGCTCATGGACATGGCCGTCATCTCCGGGACCGCCTCGAAGCGCTTGTTCATGTAAAGGGCGGCGGCCTTGCGGAACCCGTGGTCCGTAAAGCGCGGCATGCCGTGCCCGGCCGGGTAGCCGCCGATGGGCTTGCCTTCGGCGTCATAGGCCAGAAAATTGGGATACTTTTCCTTCATTTCCATTGGGCCGAAAACGTCGTCGGTGGTGTGGTTGTAGACTATGATGTTGTTGTTGCCGAGCTTGATGCGCTTGAACCACTTGATGCCCTCGGGATCCTGCCGCATGGCGTTGTAATAGCAGAATTCTCTCCGGGCAAAGGCCGCTTCTTTCTTCAGGTGCTGATCGGCAACGGCTACATTCTTTTTCGCCGGGATAACCGTGCCGTCGTCATACGGAGCGTAGAAGCGCACCCCGAGCTGCTCCAGGAGTTCGGCAACCGCGTACCAGGTTCCCGGGTCGTCGTTGGTGAACATCTGCAGTCCGGTGTTGAACCCCCCCATCCCCTCCTCGCCGCGCCCGTAGTTGAACGGTTCGCCGCAGAACTCGTGCCAGAGCTTGCGGCCGTCAGGCCCCATGAAGCGCGAGGCATTGCGCAGGATGTCAGGGCCGGATAGGATGACGTAATTGTCCCTGGCGATGATCTCAAACCCGCTGTTGGTGAACACGGCGGGCTTGAAGTTCAGCTTCTTTGTTGCTTCACTTGCTCCCACATAAACATGATTCTTGAACTTATCCGAGGGCGCGCTGACTACGTCCAGCTTCGCCCCCGTCATTTTTTCAAGATGCTCTTGCAGGTCAAGAGCCGCCCATCTGGCGGCGATGCCGGCGTTTGCGCCAATGACTATGTCGGCAGCCGGCTTGCCATCCTTGACCAGCTCAATCTCTCCGTAAACAAAACAGCCCGGCGCCAGCACCAGCAAACCAACAATCAGCACATACAGCTTCTTCATGATGGATTCCATCTTTTATCGCCTCCTCTTGAGATGATTTCTATGTAGAGAAAAACAATGATTATATGAATGAAGCCGGCAAGCAAGTTTTTTCTGTTTAAGGCGTCCTGAAATTTATTACGAAATAGTAAAGCCTCAATCATGGTTGGAGCCGGCCTGTGCTACTCTGCGAAGTAAAGCCTTCGCTACGAAGCACGAGACCACAGGCCGAACTGAGCGGGACGACCTGCCCACAGCCTGCCCGCAGTGCTATGCACAGCATTGCAGGCGGGTCGCTGCCTGCCCACATCGCTACGCGAAGTGTTGCGGGCGGGCGCTCCAGGCGCTGCATAGCAGGCGGGGGTCGTCCCGTCTCCATTAATCCACCCACAAAACGTTTCTTTGCGCTTTACTAATCCGGCGCGCATCTTTATATTATAAACTTTAATTATTTAACATCCGATGCTGGTCAATATTCTCTGCTCTTTGCCGTATAAAAAATTATATAATCCTGCCTGAAACCGGAAACACCACAAAGGAAGTAAATAATGAAATCACTAATTATCATGGCCTTGGCCGCAATCTCCGTAACCGCTTTCTCCGCCGATAATTTTACCATCACCGCCGACGGCCAGCCAAAGGCCATGATCGTCATTGGCGAAAAGCCGCCGGAAACTGTCACTTACGCCGCCAGGGAGCTGCAGACCTTCATTAAGAAAATGTCCGGCGCCGAATTGCCCATCGCCGCCAAACCCGATCCCAAGACGCCATCTATCCTGCTCGGTTCCGTCGCGCGCGAAAAAATCCCCGAAGCGGAATTCAAGAAGGTAAGCCGCGACGGCTACATCATCACGGTCATCAAGGGCGATTTGTGCGTGGCCGGGATTGACGACTCCGGCCCGCAGACCGATATTGACGCGCTGCTGAAGCAGAACACCGAGGACCTGACTTTATGGATGTTCAATCGCGGCACGCTTTACGGCACCTACCGCCTGCTTGAGGAACTCGGCATGCGCTGGTATATGCCCGGCGAATTCGGCGAACGGGCGCCGAAGCTGAAATCGATCACATTTTCCGGAGACATCCGCGAGAACCCGCATTTCATCACCCGCACGGTGGGCTCCTGGCGGCTCCACAAGGGCTATTATAAAAACCTGAAAAAAATAACGGTCATGCCGGGCGAGCGCGCCGAGATAGGGTTTGAGCCTGCTGAAAACCGGATGTGGCTGATACGCATGCGCGGCGAAACGTTCCGCATCCCGCTCAACCACAACCCGCCGCGCACCGGGTGGATTCAACGCTTCGCGACCAACCATCCCGATTATTTCGCCCTGCTGCCGGACGGCAAACGCGCCCTGGAACACGGAGGTCATTTATGCTACACCCACCCCGAGGTTCTCAGGGAAACCATCGCCGACATCACGGCGTACGGCGCTGGAAAGCTTGCGTCCGAACGCGATATCCCCGTGACGGGCCGCGGCACTACCAACCTGATTTATCCATACAACCGCAACTGGAGCTATGACATCGCCCTTGACCGTTATTTTTCGGTCCTGCCGAATGACGGCTTCCGCCCCTGCACCTGCCCCTCATGCCTGAAGATGATCCTGCCGGATGTTGTTCTTGTCAACCAGCGCTACAGCAAGCTTGTCTGGGATTTTGTGGCCAAAGTCGCCGAAGGCGTGCCGGACATGAACGTCGCCTGCCTGGCGTACGGTTCCTATTCCATCCCCTATCCCGGCATGAAAAAACTGCCGCCGAACGTGGTCGTCGGCTTTTGCGCATTCTCCCACCCCGCCTCGCTTTATTACAAGGACTCGTTTGAGCGCTACGAAAAACTGATGGGCGAATGGGCCGCGCTGACGCACGGCCAGATGGCGTTCTGGCAGCATTACCTCGCGGCCAACCGCAGTGCCGACTCGGTCGGCATGCCGGAGCACACCCCGGAGATGTACGCCCGGAGCATCCGCCTGATGGCGAAGCACGGCAATCACGCCTTCTGCGAGCAGATGGCCGACTCGATCATGTTCGAGCTGTTCAACCGCTACCTGCTCCAGAAATTGTTTTACAACCCAAACCTGGACGAAAAGGAAATATTCAGGGATTTTGTGACCGGCTTCTACGGCCCGGATGCCGGACCGATCATCGGCGGAATTTACGCCGATATCGGCGCAAAGAATATTGAAAAAATAAAAAATAACGCGGGCAGGATCGATTACTGGACAAAATTCTACACGGCCGACGTGTTGAAAGCCTACCATTCAAAAGCCGCGGAGGCCGCGAAAAAAATCACCGGGACCCCTTACGAAAAGGCCGTGTACGCGTTTGATAAATACTACCTCGGCCTGATGGACCATGGCCTTTCGAACTTCAACGCCACCATGGGCGAGGTATTGAAAACGCCGAACCCGGACTTAACCTGCCGGTTTGAATCCGCGCCGCCCGCCCTTGACGGCAAGCTCGATGAACCGGCCTGGAAAAACGCGAAGGCCATCCCGATGTACGAGGTCAACACCGGCAAGGAAGGCGACCTAAAAACCGAGGTCAAGTCGTGCTACGACGAAAATAATATTTACTTTGCCGTGACAGCGTTTGACCCGGAGGCGAAAAAGCTCAACCGCGTCCCGGGCGAGCCCGGGACCGTGGATGGTTTTGAAATATTCCTCGATGCCACGCACAACCACCAGAGTTACTATCAGTCAACCTTCGACCTGGCCGGCAAGCTGGATGAAAGGCATTATATCGATAAAATCGAACCGACCCGGCTTGACTGGAAAAGCAACGCGAAGTGGCAGGTTGCCTTCAACGACGACAATTACATCGTTGAAATCTCCATGCCCCGCAAATCGTTCGAGGCCGAGGGGCGCGATTTGTCCAGGGAAACATGGGGCGTGCTGGCAGGGCGGACGATATCCAGGTTTGAGCAGTCGCAGGGGGGAAGATTCCATTCAACCTCAGCGACCCTGCGGCGGGGTTTCCACCAGCCGAGCTTGTTTAACAACCTCGTATTCACCAAATAACAAAAGGAACATTATGAAATTATTCTTCGCCATGACCATGGCCGCAATCTCCGTAACCGCTTTCTCCGCCGATAATTTCACTATCACCGCCGATGGCCTGACCAAGGCCCGGATCGTCACCGGTGAAAAGCCACCGGAATCGGTCTCTTTCGCGGCGAAGGAACTGCAAACATTTGTCAGGAAAATGTCCGGCGCAGAACTTCCGATTATCGCCAAGCCCGAGCCAAAAACGCCTTCCATCCTGCTCGGGCCCGCCGCCCGCGAAAAAATACCGGCCGCCGACATGGAAAAGGTTAAACGTGATGGCTATATCATCACGGTCATCAAGGGCGACCTGTGCGTCGCCGGGATTGACGACTCCGGGCCGCAGGCCGATATTGAATCGCTCCTGAAACAGGGCATAACCCACGACGTGACCGCCTGGAACTTCAACCGCGGCACGCTCTATGGCGTCTACCGCCTGCTTGAGGAACTCGGCATGCGCTGGTACATGCCGGGCGAATTCGGCGAGCGCGCGCCGGGCCTGAAAACTCTGGCATTCTCCGGCGATATCCGGGAAAACCCGCACTTCATCACCCGCACGGTCGGTTACTGGTCGCTCGGCGGAACCGGAAATTACAATAAACAGGCTAAAGGAATCACAATCATGCCGGGCGAGCGTGATGAGATCGGATTCACCCCGACCGAAAACCGGATGTGGGAGCTGAGGATGCGCGGTGAAACGTTCCGCATCCCGCTGAATCATAACCCGCCGCGAACAAAATGGATGGAACGCTTTTATACCAACCACCCGGATTATTTCGCGCTGCTGCCGGACGGCAAGCGCGCCGTTGACGGGCATGGCGCCCACCTGTGTTACACCCACCCCGATGTTCTCAGGGAAAACATCGAGGACATCAAGGCTTTTGCCGCCGGCAAAACCGCGGTCGAGCGCGGCATCCCCTCGACCGCCCGCAACAGCACCAACCTGCTTTATCCTTATAACCGCAATTGGTCTTACGATATCGCCCTTGACCGCTATTATTCGGTGCTGCCGAATGACGGCTTCCGCCCCTGCACATGTCCCTCATGCCTGAAAACGATCACGCCGGACGTCGTGCTTGTAAACCAGCGCAACAGCAAAATGGTCTGGGATTTTGTGGCCAGGAGCGCCGAAGGCGTGCCGGAGATGAACATCGTCTGCCTGGCGTACGGTTCCTATTCCATCCCCTATCCCGGCATGAAAAAATTGCCGCCGAACGTGGTGGTCGGTTTTTGCGCCCATTCGCACCCGGCCTCGCTCTATTACAAGAACATGTTTGAACGCTATGAAAAGCTGCTTGGCGAATGGGCGGCGCTGACCCAGGGCCCGATGGCTTTCTGGCAGCATTACCTGGCCGCCAACCGCGACGCCGACACGGTCGGCATGCCGGAGCATACCCCGGAAATGTACGCGAAGGTGCTGCGCCTCATGGCCAGGCACGGCAACCATGTTTTTTGCGAGCAGATGGCAACCTCCATCATGTTCGAACTCTTCAACCGCTACATGCTTTTGAAGATGTTTTACAACCCGGAACTGGATGAGCGGGCAATTTTCAACGATTACCTTGTAAAATTCTACGGCCCGGAAGCCGGCCCGATCATCGGCGAAATTTACGCCGAAATAGGAAAGCGCAACATTGAAAAAATAAAACAAAACGCGGGCCGTATTGATTACTGGACTAAAATTTACACCGCCGACATTTTGAAATCATACCACGCAAAAGGCGAGGCCGCCCTGAAAAAGGCCGTCGGGACGCCCTACGAAAAGCCGGTTTCAATATTCAACAAGTATTATCTCGGGCTGATGGATGTCGGTCTTTCAAACTTCAACGCGACCCTGGGTGAAGCCCTGAAGGCGCCCAACCCGGATTTAACCTGCCGTTATGAATCCGCGCCGCCCACCCTTGACGGCAAGCTCGATGAACCGGCCTGGAAAAACGCGAAGGCAATCCCGATGTTCGAGGTCAATACCGGCAAGGAGGGAGATTTCAAAACTGAGGTAAAATCGTTTTACGACGACCAAAATGTTTATTTCGCCTTCACCGCCCATGACCCCGAGGCCAAAAAGCTCAGCCGCGTCACTGGCGAGCCGGGCACTATTGACGCCCTGGAAATATTCCTGGACACAAAGCACAACCATGAAAGTTATTACCAGATGACCTTTGACCTCGCCGGAAAACTTGATGAAAGGCATTATATTGACAAAATAGAACCGGCCAGGATTGACTGGAAAAGCAACGCAAAGTGGCAGACTGCCTTCAATGACGACAATTACACCATGGAAATAGCCATCCCCCGCAAAAACCTGGAGGCTGAAGGCAAAGATTTGTCAATGGAAACCTGGGGTTTCCTGGGGGGAAGAACCATATCCAGGTTTGAGCAATCCAAGGGCGGCAGGTTCCACTCCACTTCGGCAAGGCTGCGCCGGGGATTCCACCAGCCAAGCCTGTTTAACAACCTGATATTCAGCAAATAATGAAAGGAATATAAGATGAAATCATTAGTCGCCTTGGCTGTGGCCGTGATCTCTGCAACCGCTTTTTCCGCCGATAACTTTACCATCACCGCCGATGGCCACTCAAAAGCACAGATCGTCACCGGCGAAAAACCGCCGGAAACCGTGATCTTCGCGGCAAAAGAATTGCAGGTTTTCGTCAAGAAAATGTCCGGCGCCGAACTGCCGATCGTCGCCAAGCCCGATCCCAAGATGCCTTCCATCCTGCTCGGGCCCGCCGCACGCGAAAAAATACCGGCCGCCGAATTGAAGGCGATCCAGCGTGACGGCTATATCATCACGGTCACGAACGGAAATTTATGCATCGTTGGGATTGACGATGCGGGGCCGCAAACCGATATCGAAGCCCTGTTGAAAAAAGGCGAAACTCACAGCGTGCCGGCCTGGAGTTTTCAGCGCGGGACGCTCTATGGCGTCTACCGCCTGCTGGAGGAGCTCGGCATGCGCTGGTTCATGCCGGGCGAATTCGGCGAAAGGGCGCCTGATATCAAATCGCTGACTTTTGCCGGCGATATCCGGGAAAGCCCGCACTTCATCAGCCGCACGGTCGGTTACTGGTCGCTCTATCCCGGGAACTATTATGATAAAAACGTCAAGAAAATCACGGTCATGCCGGGCGAGCGCGCCGAGATCGGGTTCACGACGGTTGATAACCGGATGTGGGAACTGCGCATGCGCGGCGCCACCTACCAGATTCCCCTGAACCACTACCCCACCTCAACGCGCTGGGTGGAGCGCTTCGGCAAAACGCATCCGGAATATTTCGCCCTCCTGCCGGATGGGAAGCGCGACTGCGTTGACCCGCACGAAGGCCACCTGTGCTACACCTGCCCCGGCGTGGCGGATGAATCCGCGGCCGACATCAAGGCGTACGCCGATGGCAAGGAATCCGAGGCGCGCGGCATATCGCGCATTCACCCGGTCACCAAGCAGCCAATTAACAACGACAACCGCGGCTGGCCGGAACACATCGCCTTCGGCGAATATTTTTCACTCCTGCCGCACGACGGCTTCCGCGCCTGCACCTGCCCCAACTGCCTGAAGATGGTGCCCCCGGAAATCGCGATCGCCAACCAGCGGCACAGCATGCTGGTCTGGGATTATATCGCCAGATGCGCCGAAAAGGTTCCGGATTGTAAAATAACCTGCCTGGCCTACGGCACCTATTCCATCCCCCATCCCGGCATGAAGGAACTTCCGCCCAATGTGACGGTCGGATATTGCGGATATTCCCACCCGGCATCGCTCTATTATAAAAACGCGTTCGAACGCTACGAAAAGCTGGTGACCCAATGGTCCTCGCTCTCGCACGGCAACCTCGCCTTCTGGCAGCATTACCTCGCTTCCAACCGCGACCAGGACACGGCCGGCATGCCCGAGCACACCCCGGAAATGTACGTGAAGGTGTTGCGCCTGATGGCAAAGCACGGCAATCACGTCTTCTGCGAGCAGATGGCCGATTCGATCATGTTCGAGCTTTACAACCGCTACCTGCTGCTCAAGATGTTCTACAATCCGCAGCTGGACGAACAGGCGATCTGGAATGATTTCCTCGCGCGTTTTTACGGTCCGGGGAGCGGATTGATCGGCGAAATCTACGCCGACATAGGCGCGAAGAACGTCGAAAAAATAAAACAAAATGCCAGCCGCATTGATTACTGGACAAAACTATACACGGCCGACGCGCTGAAATCCTACCATGTAAAAGCCGCGGAAGCCGCGAAAAAAGCCGCCGGGACGCCTTATGAAAAGGCCGTGTCCGCGTTTGACAAATATTACCTCGGCCTCATGGACGTGGGGCTTTCAAATTTCAACGCGACCCTCGGCGAAGCATTGAAAACTCCCAACCCTGATTTAACCTGCCGTTACGACAGCTCCACCCTTGCGCTCGACGGAAAACTCGATGAGCCGGCCTGGGAAAAAGCCATCCCAGTCCAGATGTACGACATCAATACCGGCCTGACAAACGCGATGAAAACCGAGGTCAGGTCTTATTACGACGACCAGAATATCTATTTCGGCATAACCGCCTATGATCCCGACGCAAAAAAGCTCAAGCGCGTAACCGACGAACCCGGCCTGATGGACGCCATCGAAATATTTGTTGACTCCCAGCACAATCACCAGGGGTATTACCAGATGACGTTCGACCTGGCAGGTAAACTGGACGAGCGGCATTATATCGACAGGATTGAGCCGGTGCGGATCGACTGGCGGAGCCACGCGAAGTGGCAGGTCGTCATCAACGAAGGCAGCTACGTCATGGAAATCGCCATGCCCCGCAAATCATTCGAAGCCGCGGGGCGCGATCTCTCCGCTGAAACATGGGGCGTAATGGTCGGCCGGACCGTTTCCGCGCTTGACGTGTCAAAGGGCAGGTTCAGCTGCACCTCGGCGAAACTGCGCCGGGGTTTCCACCAGCCGAGCCTGTTTAACAACCTTATATTCACCAAATAATCAGCGGGGATTCATGAATAAAAATATCGTAACGATTTTGTTCATCCTGGCGCTCATTGCTTTCGCGGCCACCTTGTTCCTGAACTTTCGTTCCCCTGATGGGTTCACAATCACTTCCAATGGCCAGGCAAAATCCCAAATCGTCACCGGCGAAAAGCCCCCCGAAACGGTCGCGTTCGCGGCCAGGGAACTGCAGGCCTATATAAAGAAGATGGCCGGCGCCGAACTGCCGATCGTTGCCCAACCCAGCCCCGATACGCCCTCAATCCTGCTTGGGGCCCCAGCCCGCGAAAAAATCACGGAATCCGACTTGAAAAAAATCAAGCGCGATGGATACATAATCGCGGTTACGAACGGCTATTTGTGCGTGGTCGGGATTGACGATTCAGGACCTAATACCGACATAGACGAATTACTGAAAAAAGGTGAAACCCACAGCGTGCCGGCCTGGTATTTCAACCGCGGTACGCTCTACGGTGTCTATCGCCTACTGGAGGAACTCGGCATGCGCTGGTTCATGCCGGGCGAATTCGGCGAGAGGACGCCTGAAATCAAGTCGCTTTCTTTCAGCGGCGACATCCGGGAAAACCCGCACTTTATCAGCCGCACGGTCGGTTACTGGTCGCTGGGAAGAGGCGGTTACAATAAAAACGCAAAAAGCATCACGATCATGCCGGGCGAGCGCGCCGAGATCGGGTTCACGGCGGTTGAAAACCGGATGTGGGAGCTGCGCATGCGCGGCGCCACCTACCAGATACCGCTGAACCACTACCCCACCTCGACGCGCTGGGTGGAGCGCTTCGGGAAGGATCATCCTGAATATTTCGCGCTCCTGGCGGGCGGAAAGCGGGACAACGTTGATCCGCACGAAGGCCACTTGTGCTACACCTGCCCGGGCGTGGTGGATGAATCCGCGGCCGATATCAAAGCCTACGCCGAGGGCAAGGAATGCGAGGCGCGCGGCATCTCCCGGATCCATCCGATCACCAAGCGCACGACCAACGATGATAACCGCGGCTGGCCGGAACACATCGCTTTCGGTGAATATTTTTCGCTCCTGCCCCATGACGGGTTCCGCTGCTGCGCATGCGAGGAATGCGCGAAGCTGGTATCCAAATCCGGCATCCATGGCGAAGAGCACAGCAAGCTCGTCTGGAGCTGCATCGCCAGGACCGCCGAACGCGTTCCCGAAAACAAAATCACCTGCCTGGCCTATGGCACTTACAGCCGGCCCTACCCCGAGATGCCGAAACTGCCGCCCAACGTCACGGTCGGCTATTGCGGCTATTCACACCCCTCCTCGCTCCTGTACAAGGACAAATTTGAAGAATACAAGAAAGTGGTAAAGGAATGGGCGGATCTGGCGAACGGCCAGCTGGCTTTCTGGCAGCATTACCTGGCTTCAAACCGCAGCGAGGAAAACGCCGGCATGCCCGAGCACACGCCCGAAATTTACGCGAAGGTGATCGGGGTGATGGCCAGGCACGGCAATCACGTCTTCTGCGAGCAGATGGCCGACTCGATCATGTTCGAGCTCTTTAACCGCTACATGCTTTTGAAGATGTTTTACAACCCGGACCTGGACGAGAACCAGGTGTTCAACGACTACGCCATGCGTTTTTACGGGCCTGAGGCCGGACCGATTATCGCCGAAATCTACGCCGATATCGGCAATAAATGCGTTGAAAAATACAAAAACAGCTACGCCGCCTATTCTTTCTGGGAAAAGCTTTTCGATGAAAAGACAATGAAAAGCTACCAGGCCAAAACGGACCAGGCCCTGAAAATCGCAAAGGGAGAGCAGTACAAAAAAGCGGTTTCCGCCTTCAAGAAATACTACCTCGGGCTGATGGAAAGGGGGCGTTTGCGCTACTCCGACCCGCTTTCGCAGCTGCTCGAATTTTTCAACCCGCAATTTATCTGCCGCCTGGCCAGGACGCCGGTCGTCGTGGACGGCAAGCTGGATGACGCCGCCTGGAAAGCGGCCGCCGCGGTCACGATCAGCAACAACGTCACGGGCAAAACAACGCAATACCTGACCACCATCAAAACCTGTTATGATTCCCAGCATGTTTATTTTGCCATTTCCGCGCCCGACCCGGCCCCTAAGGACCGCTCCGTCCAGGGCGGCGATCCTGGGACGGCGGACGGCATGGAAATATACCTCGACGTGCCGCATAATCACCGCGGCTATTACCGGGTCGGGATTGACTTGACCGGCAAAATCTATGACCGCCGGAGCGGCGGCGCCGGCGATCCTGCTGACGCTGAATGGCAAAGCAAGGCCGTCGCGGCCGTGGAATTGGGCGGGAGCAATTACGTGATGGAAGTTGCCATACCGCGCGAGACGCTTGCCGCGCCAACCGGGTCATTGGCCGATACAGAATGGGGAGCCTTGGCGGCCAGGACTGAGTCCCGCGCGGCCGGCACAAACGACCAAAAGAGCGCTTCAAGCCCTCTCCTGCGCGGGAATTTCAACCAACCTAACTACTTCAACAACCTGAGATTCACTGATCGTTAGATCGTTCCATTAAGATGTGATACATTTTTGCGGGGAATATTATTGCTGACACGTTTTAAATTCGAAGCACGAAATCCGAAAATCGAAACAAACTCAAATGGCTTAAATTCAAAACCAATAGTTTCGGACATTAAAAATTCGAAATTTTAATTTGTTCTCGTGCTTCGTAGCGAAGGCTTTACTTCGCAGAGTAGTATCGGATTTCGATATTCTGATTTCGAATTTGGTTGTGACCGCAAGCCACGTTAGGAAACATGCCATGAAAAACATTATTCTGATAACGGGAATGATTTTGGGAACGGCAGGGATCGCCCTGGCCGATTTTGATTCGGACATGCTTGCCGCGTCGGCCCTGCAGGGTGAAAAGAAATACGATGAGGCCATCCAGGCCTGGATCAACATCGGGGATTCCTGCCAGGACCCCGAACAGCAATACGCAGCCATCCGCAAAGCGGCCGAATGCACCAGGCTCAACAAAGGCGGAGAAGCAAAGGCCCTGGAAATATGTGGACATATCAAAACCGAGCCTTACGCCAAAGCCTGCCGGGCGCATGTCTACCAGTGGTCGGCAGCATACTCAAATATCCTGGCTGAATTTGAGAGCGTTGATTTCTCCGGATGGCCGGAAGACCTGTCCTCGATCGGATACAGGGTGCGCGCCCAGGCCTATTTTTACACCAATAACGGAGGCGGCGCCGCGCACGATTACCTGAAGGCGTTTCAATGCTCGAAGCATTTCGACAAATGGACCTCGCTGCGCATGCTCGGCAACACCTATTTGAAGTTGCTGGATGACGAACTGAAGGCCGAGGCCTGTTTCCGCAAATGCATTTCCGATTGCGGCGGCGGACACCCGGGGCTTTCGGCCAAGGTCGACCTTGTAAACCTGCTCATGTCGCAGAAACGCTACGAGGAGGCGCTGCAATGCCTGAGCGGTGACAAGCACGGCGGTTCATGGGAGGTTACGCTCACCGCCCTGGAGGGTAAAGTCTATGCCGCCTCGGGCAAAAAAAACGAGGCCATCGCTTCCTACGAAAAGGCCCTGAAAACTTACGGCATCATGCCCCACCAGCAGAAAGAGTATGAAAAAGCACTCACGGAACTGAAGGGCGCCTTGCCCCAACCGCCCCCTAATCCGGACAAAAAGGAGCCCGGCAAATGAAATCATGGATAACAGCTGTTTTCGTCCTGGCAATCGCGGCGTTATTGATCACCTTATTCCTGACCGGCTCAAGCGCTGAGCGCTTCGCGATCACCGCCAATGGCCAGCCCAAAGCCCGGATCGTCACCGGCGAAAAACCTCCGGAAACGGTGGCGTTTGCAGCGAGGGAGCTGCAGACATTCATAAAAAAAATGTCCGGCGCTGAACTGCCGATTGCCGCCAAACCCGATCCCAAGTCGCCTTCAATCCTTCTTGGGCCGCCTGCCCGTGAAAAAATACCGGCGGCCGAGCTGGAAAAGATCAAACGCGATGGGTATATAATCACGGTCACGAACGGCGATTTGTGCGTGGTCGGGATTGACGATTCAGGGCCACAGACCGATATTGAAGAGTTATTGAAACAGAACACCGAGGACCTGACCCTGTGGATGTTCAATCGCGGCACGCTCTACGGCGCCTACCGCCTGCTGGAGGAACTCGGCATGCGCTGGTTCATGCCCGGCGAGCTCGGCGAACGGGCGCCAGAAATCAAATCGCTTTCATTCAGCGGCGACATCCGGGAAAACCCGCACTTTATCACCCGCACGGTCGGCTCCTGGCGGCTCCACAAGGGTTATTATAAGGACATTAAACAAATCACGGTCATGCCGGGCGAGCGCGCCGAGATCGGGTTCGAGCCGGTTGAAAACCGGATATGGCTGATGCGCATGCGCGGCGAAACGTTCCGCATACCGCTCAACCACAACCCGCCGCGCGCAGGCTGGGCCGCCCGATTCGCGACCAACCACCCGGATTATTTCGCCCTGCAATCAAGCGGGAAACGCGTCCTGGAACACGGCGGCCACCTCTGCTACACCCATCCCGGGGTTCTCAGGGAAAACATAGAGGATATCAAGGCTTTCGCCGCCGGCAAAACCGCGGTCGAGCGCGGCATCCCCTCGACAGCCCGCAACAGCACCAACCTGGTTTACCCTTATAACCGCAACTGGAGCTACGACATCGCCCTTGATCGCTATTATTCTGTCCTGCCCAATGACGGATTCATCGCCTGCTCGTGTCCCGAGTGCCTGAAAATGATCCCGACCAACGCCGTTCCTGACAAGCAGAGATACAGCAGCCTGGTCTGGCCGTTCGTGGCAAAAAGCGCCGAAGCCGTCCCGGAAATGAACATCACCTGCCTGGCCTACGGCTCATACGCGATTCCCTACCCCGGGATGCAGAAACTGCCGCCCAACGTCACGGTCGGCTATTGCGCATTTTCCCACCCATCATCGCTCCTCTACAAGGACATGTTTGACCAATACGAAAAAGCCGTCAAGGAATGGGCGGAACTCACGCACGGCAACCTCGCTTTCTGGCAGCACTACCTGGGCTCCAACCGGTCAGAGGAAAATGTCGGCATGCCGGAGCACACCCCGGAAATTTACGCTAAAGTCATCCGGACCATGGCCAAGTTCGGCAACCATGCTTTCTGCGAACAGATGGCCGATTCGGTCATGTTCGAGCTTTTCAACCGCTACCTGCTCCATAAATTGTTTTTCAACCCTAACCTGGACGAAAAGGAAATTTTCAACGACTACGTGATGAAATTCTACGGGCCACAAGCCGGCCCGCTCATCGGCGAAATCTACGCCGATATCGGAAATAAATGCGTTGAAAAATACAAGAACCGCTATGCCGCTTACTCATTCTGGGAGAAACTATTCGATGTAAAAACCATGAAAGGCTACCAGTCCAAGGCGGACCTGGCCCTGAAAAAAGCCCGCGGTGAACAGTACAAAAAGTCCGTTACCGCCTTTAAGAAATATTACCTCGGGCTGATGGAAAGGGGCCGCCTGCGCTACGCCGACCCGCTCGCGCTCCTGCTGGAATCTTTCAACCCCGAATTTGTCTGCCGCCCGGCCAGAAAGCCGGTCACGGTTGACGGCAAGCTGGATGAGCCGATATGGAAATCGTCCCCGGCGGTCACCATCAGCAACAACCTTGCGGGCAAGGCCGTGATGAATCTGACCGCCGTAAAAACCTGTTATGATTCACAGCACGTTTATTTCGCGGTTTCCGCGTCCAATCCCGGCATGACAAACCGAGCCGTCCAGGGCGGCGACCCGGGAACGGCGGACGGCATAGATATCTACCTGGATGTGCCCCATGACCACCGCGGCTATTACCGGGTTGGCATTGATTTGACCGGCAAAATATATGATTCCCATTGCGTTGACATCAACGAGCCCGCCAGGGCGGGATGGGATAGCAAGGCCACGGCGGCTGTTGTTTTAAGCGCGAGCAATTACGTGATGGAAGCGGCCATCCCGCTCGAGTCGTTGGAGGCCCCGGAAAGCAATTTATCCGCCTATGACTGGGGAGCGCTCATCGCCAGGATCCAGGTCAGCGCGGCCATCACCAACGACCGGCTTAGCTCAACCAGCCGGCTCCTGCGCGACAGCTTCAACCAGCCGAATTATTTCAACAACCTTAGATTCACTGACCGTTAGTGCCTGAAATTATGTAAACGACCAAGAAAACAAGAATATTACCACGGATGTCACGGATTGCTCATATATGGAATGTGTTAAGAAGGTCTGGCTTGCTGCCAATATCTGTGAAATCAGTGTAATCAGTGGTTGATTTATTGAGTTGCGGGCATAGCCCGCGTTAGGAAACATGCCATGAAGAAAATTATACTGATGACCGGAATTAGCCTGGCAGCGGCGGGACTGGTTATGGCTGATTTTGATTCGGAGATGCTCGCCGCCGCGGCGCTATGCAAGGACAACAAGCATGCCGAAGCTATCCAGGCATGGATAAACCTTGGGGACTCCTGCCCCGAGCCTGAAAAACAATACCAGGCCGTCTCCAAGGCGGCCGAATGCGCCCGGTTTCACGGCACTGGCGAACCCCAGGCTCTGGAAATCTGCGTCTACCTTAAGACCGAACCATATGGAAAAGCCTGCCGGGCCTTTGTCTACCAGTGGGCATCATCGGCCTCGAACGTGATGGATGAATTCCAGAGCGTGGATTTCTCGGAATGGCCCGAAGACCTGGCCGCGATCGGGTACAAAATCCGCGCTAACGCGTATTTCAACCTGAAAAACGGCGGGGGCGCGGCGCATGATTACCTGAAGGCGTTCCAATGCTCAAAATCGTATGACAAGTGGTCGGCGTTTTGCAAGCTCGGCGACACCTACTGGAAACTGCTTGATGACCAGCTGCTCGCCGAAGCCTGCTACCGCAAATGCGTTTCCGATTTCGGCGGCGGCTGGCCGGGGCTCACGGCGCGGGTTAATTTGGCCACCCTGCTCCTCTCCCAAAAACGATACGACGCCGCGTTGCAGTGCCTGCAGGCCGCCGCGGACAGGCCCGGCGCAGGATACTGGCTGGTGGCCCTCCTTTACATGGAAGCAAAGGTCTACGCGGATATGGACAACAAAAACCAAGCCATTGCCACACTGCAAACGGCATTGAAAACAGTTGGAATCATTCAATCCCAGCAGAAAGACTGTGAAAAAATGCTTTCGGAACTGAAGCCGGGTGCCACGCCACAGTCAGTTCCGCCAGCCAAATGAAGGCGGAAAATGATTGGGCACATTATTTGGAGGGCGGCAGGCCACTGCCGCCAGAATACGGCGACGGTGCCCGTCGCCCTCCACAGCATTGAAGAAAAGGTGCCACCTTCTATTGCTTTCTTAAGGAACGCGTCTCAATCAAACGCGATGATTTCCACCGGACCAAAAACGCCTGATGGCAGGGTGCGGTTGTCCCACAGGTTTTTCGGCGTGTTGACGCAGCGCACCTCGAGATCAATCCCGGGGTTTCCGATGAATGCCGAGATATCAAACTTCCAGGGCGGCAGTATCCTGCGGCCAACGCTTTTGCCGTCTACCAAAACCTCGGCGGCATTGGCAAGATTGCCGAGCGACAGCACCATTTTTTTTGCACCGCTCTTTTCAGGAAGGCGAACGCGTTTGCTGTAGGATCCCATGCCGGAATAATACGGGTAACCAATTTTTATCCAATCCCCGGATATTTTCCGGCGAATGGGCGCTGTAATCTTTTCCGCGCCCCTGTTGCCGATGACGGCAAAGTCGCCGAACAGCAGAGGGGTCTCGCAAGAGCGGTTTTCATCCAGGACCCCTGCAGAAAGTTCAATGACAAGTTCATTGGCGCCGGTTTTGACCAGTCCACCGATATTTACCTCGAATATCCATCGGTCAAAGACCGTGCCGGGACGCAGGCTTTCAAGGGTCTTCATGGCCCAGGGGGCGCGGGCACACTGCAAAATGGGATTGGCGCGGCATGTATTTTCTATGTTTTGGCCGTTAAGACAGCATTTTACCCGCCCCGAATAGCGGTCAAACCTGAGCTCCATGTCCGTCATTTCGCAATCCAGGGCCAGGCTGATCCGGCCTGGTTTTTTTTCAACCTGAAAGCGATAAGCGTACCGCTTGACTGAAGACGTTGTTTCCATGGAACATGAGCGCAAAGGCAGGACATTCGGGCTCAAGGCCTTGAACGACCAGCCCCCGCGTATTGGAAATTTAACCGGCAATAATTTTTGCTTTTTGACCGCTGTTATTTGAGCCCGGACGCCTTTCCCGGAAACAAAAACAAAGGCTTGCGAAGGAGAAAAATCGCAGCTGATTTTATACTCATCGCCGCAGGGCTGGCCGCTGACATTTTTCAAAGCAACGCTTTCCAGATCGAGCAGGCAAGGGGCGTAACCGGCGCGCAACGACACCCCCACCCCGTTGATAGTTTCCGCGGAGATATTGTGCAGGAGATAAAAATCACACCCCCATTTGCGCCAGTGCCTGGACACGATTTTGCCTTTATGCCCCGATACCGTTACCGGCTGGCTTGTTTTTTCCCGGATGAACTGGAAAAGCGGGCGGTATTTCGCCGCGAAATCGCTTTCCGACTCAAAGTCCATCCTGAAATCATGGAGCAAATCTTTTTTTGCCACCGGCGCAAGCGTCGCCTTGCGCGGGTCATAAATATCCTCGATATTTGAATTCAAGGCCACGATGCTTCCGCCGGCCTTGCGCCATTTCCGGAGTATATCCACGCTTTTCTTTTCAAGGATTTTGGCGCAGGGCAAAACCATTACTTTAAAGGCCACGTCTTTCCCGTTCGCCGCCCTGACCAGCAGGTTTCCATCTTCAATCCGGGCGGACTGAACAAGCGTTTCGTCAATAATTTCATAGGCGATATTGTTTTCCAGCAGGGCGTTGCCGGCGGCAACCCAGGTGAAATCTATCAGGTCGCAGGCCGCGCCGCGATCGCTCGTCTTATACGCCTTGCTTCCGCCTGGCGCGGCGCCTATTTCAATGTACGCCCTCTGTGAATTTGCGGGGTAGAGCAATGCTGTCTGGCTGGTCCGCTCCCCGTGGCTCGCCAGAAAAGACAGCTTTGAAATCCAGTCGGTCCATTCACGGTAAAATTCCCACATCGGGTTATGGAAATGGTCCGGAATACATTCCCGTTTCCTGTGCCCGGCGATGGAATAATAAATGCCGTGAGGCACAAAAAGGTCAATGCCCAGAACCGCCAGGAGACCCGTTACGCGCCGGATTTCAGCCAAATCCAGTCCCCACCCTCCGGCCAAACCGAGACATTCGCACATTACCCGCGAACCTTTGAAGAAATAAGCGGCGCAGGAGGTGCCGGGGATTGAGACGCTCAAGGAGTCCGTGCCTTTCACCCTCAACAAATCCCTCATCATGTTTTTATCTTCAACGCCGAGCATGTCCACCGCCGGCAGGCCCTGGTGGCGCTTCTGGTCAAAGCGGTCGCCGAGCTGGCGGATGTGCTCCGAGCCGGCCATCTCGAGGCAATAATGCCCGGTGCTGAGTATGCGGTTTTTTATGCAGGACCGGTCTATGGGAATCACAAAATTTTCAAGATACTGGTCGCCGATGAATTTCCAGAACAGCAGCCGGTCTTCCCGGTACCCGGCGGTGCGCGTGAAAAGAGATGGCAGCAATTTCAACAGATCCCGGCCGGTTTTGCAGTAAAAGCGCTCAGGAAGTTCGTCATTCCATGGAATCGCGCGCCGGGCCAGGCCGAAATTTGCGCAGGGATTATCGGTGAACTCGCCCTTGATTACTTTCCCGAAATATTTGCCAAATTCTTTTGCGTACCATTCATAAGAAAGCTCCACGAAGCGCCGGGTGGCTTCCGGATCAAGCGGGTCCGGGAACTTGTAACCTTCGGCCATCTCGGTTTCCTCGGCCAGGACAATGACCGTGGCGTCATGGCCGCCGCGGTTGGTCCACTTTGCTTGACCTTTACCGGCAACATTCGTTATGAGCCCCCCAGGTGTGATCGCCAGGATATATTTCACCTTGCGGTTGGCCAGGTTGAAAATTGCCGTGCCCCCCGGCTTGACTGTCAAGCGCCGGATCAATTCCAGGCTTTTCATCCTTGAATCGGGGAGATAATCAAACATCCTGCCGCCGGCCGGGCCGGTGGGATAGTTCAGCTCGTCATAGAGCCAGACGTGCATGCCGTGTTTCACGGCCTCGTCAATGCTCCAGGTTATGGCTTTGCGCCATTCACCGTTCAGGTATCCGCTCCGCAGGCCGTCGCGGGCATGGATCATTATCCCGCCAAAACCCTTATCCGCCATCTCGCGGACCTGGCGCCGGATTTCATCCTCGCGCAGGAAATGGTTCAGGAACCAGAATGCCACCGGCCGGTATTCCTTGGGAACCCGTCGTAATCCGTCTAAAAAAGGCAATCGCATCATAGAACCTTTAAGAAAAATAAGAAACTTTAACCACGGATGGCAGGATAACACTGATTGTTGCCGGTCGCCAAGCGACCAGCAATGGCTTCACCATCCGTGAAATCCGTGTAATCAGTGGTTAATTTTTGTGTTGCGGGCATAGCCCGCGTTAGTATTAACGGGACACAATAATAAGTATAATTTTTCCAGCGTGATCGCAAATCTTTATTTATCGAAAACAATCTCGCCAAAAGACTGGGCATTCAGCTCGCGGGTATCGGGACGGGCCGACCAGATTGATACTTCCTGCCGGTCCGGCGCCGCGATGTGAGTCCTTCCAACGTTACCCATCCAAATGGCACCAGCCGCGGGTTGCTCCACTCCCATGGTCTTGAACGGGATCCTTACCATCGCCAGCCAGCGCTTTTTGTCGGGCTCAAGCAGCGACTGGTACTCCCATTCTCCGTTCCAGCTCGGGTCATCAAGCCCCCAGCGGGGATCCATCGGATCGGCAATGAAACCGATCGCCGCGTCGTATTTCGACCCGGTTGCCGGACCCACCTTGAAACGGTAGAACTTTTCACGGTTGCCGAATGGCGCCACGCAGATATCCAGCGATTCCTGCTTCTTCATGTCGCCATCCCGGGCAACCGCCGCAAAGTCCTTCATCCCGGCCGGCAATTCGCTCTCAACCCGCAGGTAAAGGTTGTCCTTGTCGGATAGCACCCGCAGCGATGTTTTGCACGTCAGGGAAGGCTGGCTGCCCGGCATTGCTTCCAAGATATTTGTTTCTGCCAAATCCCATGCCGGGGAATCAATCGCAACCTGTCCCGCGGCAGGCTTCACGACCGCGCGTTTCACGCCCGGCAAGGGAGCGTTGCGCATGGTTTTCGTGTCCCAGTTGAAAGCCGTGTCCTTGAACGCGCCCTGGTATAAATTATATTCCATCTTCAGGTGGCCCGGACTGTGAAGCGGAAACAGGGTTTCCGGCCATCCGGGAATCGGCTTGGCGCAAATATTCGTCATGCTCCTCAGCGACCAGCCGGGGCTCGGCTTCGTCCTTGGCTGCTCGACGTAATAAGAATTAATGAGGGCGTTGCGCGCGTCGATCGCGTCCAGCAGCTGGTCGCGCGACACGCGGTCGGGCTTGACCTGGTAGGCGTGATAAAGGTGAACGACCGCGGCCGTGCTCTTTACGTAATCAAATTCCCTGCGCACCAGGGCCAGACGCCAACGGGCCCGGTCGCTATCGGCCGTTTTTTCAGCCAGCGCCAGGTTTTTTTCGAGCGATGAAAGCAAGTCCGGGGTATAGATAAAGCCTATAAGCTGGAATGGATCTGTCACAAACTTACGGCGCCGGCCGTTGATGTCAGCATAAGTCCAGGCCGGGCAGCGCGTACCGAGATAATCGGAATAAAGCTCCACGCCATGGTAAAGCGCGTCATAAAAACCGCGCATGGGAGCCGACGCCCTGCCGAAAGCTGCCGAACAAAATTCATTCACAATGTCATTGGCGCGGTTGGTTTCCGGGTCGTCAATCATCCTGCCTAAAGTGTAATAAACCGGGCCTTCAAGGCCGAAAAGCAGTCCCGGGCCGTCCCTCTGGATGCCCTGGACATGGTTGGTGAAAAGGCGCTTGACCTGCGTCTCCACGAAGAGCGGCGTGCGCGTCGGGAAGTAGACCCCGCCCTGGTTGGGGCACCAGTTGTAAATATACGAAGTGAAACCTTTCGGGACTTCGATTTTGTTCCAATCTTCAAAATCCTTGTCATTGGTGCCGCAGAGCATGATCATGGTGTTGGCCGGGAATTTCTTGAAGGTCTTCGGGACCTTCTCGGTGTGCATGTAGGCCATGATCATGACCGTTTTATCAGGGTGCAACTTCAGCACGCGCTCGGCCAGGTTGCGGTGCAGGATCCAGAGCTTTTCGCTCCAGTCGTCGCCGGTGTCAAAAAGCTTCTTGCAGTCATCGCACTGGCAGCACTGGAAACCGTCGGGCTGTCCTAAGCCCACAATCTCGTATCCCTTGTCAAGCCACTTGCACAAGTCCCGGTAAAACAGTTCCTGCAATTCAGGATTGGAGATGCAATATTGCCCGGCATTGATGCGCTTTCCGTTGACGAGGGCGAAATACTCCGGGTGCTTGTCGTAATATTCCTCAACCGGGGCGGCGCGCTCGTAGGTGTGGCCCCCGGTTGAAATATCCACGAGGGGGAACATGTTAAGGGCGATATCCCAGATGCTTTCGCGCGGGTAGCCCTTGTTGTAAAGGACAAATGGAACCTTGCGGACATCGAGGTCGGACGGCGCCACGATCGTATCGCTCTTGATGAACTCCATGCAGGGCGAATTGGTAAAATCCAGCCTTGCCAGCTCCGAAGGCGCCTCCCAATGCCATATTTCCGGGTATAAAAACCGCGCGCCGGCATACTCCCGCAGGAAATCGGCCGTGCCCTTGACCGTGCCGATGCAGGGCCAAAGCTGGTCCCACGAAATTTGTTCACGGGGCCCCTCCGGCTTGACTACGGGCGGCTTATCGCGCCCGGCAATGACCAGGTTACTGCCCACCGCCTTTATAAAATAACCCCACCCTTTAAGTTCGGACAACTTGATGCCATTCTGGCGTGAAAACTCGGTGTCGCCCAGATAAATGCCGGGCTTGCCCGGGTCTTTCCCGCTTTCCGCCGCAACGGGGATATCGGCCCCGTTGACCTTGAAAGCGGCCTGTACCAGGCGGGCGGCCTGCTTGAGCCATTCGCCTGTTTCAGGATCAGCGGAAGAATCCGGCACGACAACCTGGTAATCCGATTTTCCCCTGTCGGAAAGGACAAGATCGGCGGAGCACACGGATAAACTCATGCAAAACAACACCGCAAGGAAAAATTTAGAATATTCAATCTTCATTATATTGCCTTTCTATTAAACAGCATTATTTGTTTACTTGAAATTAAAATCCTTGAAATCTTCCGGCACCAGGCCGATCCCGCGCCTGACCAGCTCAGGGTTTGTCGCGAAGAGCGGCGGGAAATCCAGCTTCAAGCCCATGAGCCTGTCCACCGGGAAAACCACGTTGGTCAAGGCCGGCGCGTTGGTCGTGATTAACGCCGCAAACTGCGGGTCGGCGACGATAGAGTCGCTCACCTTCCCTCCCTGGCAGTAAACGCTCACGCTCAGGCGAGTGTTGGTGCCGTGGTAGTCGCCGAACGATAAAGGCTTGCGCTGCTCGTCCGGCACCCGCAGGAAATAGCAGTTGTTTTTTTCGACAAAATCATCGGCGCGGCCGATGTTCACCAGCGCGACCCCGACCTTGGTCGGCAGGTTGTCGCAGATGATGTTGCCGTTAAAATACACCTTGCTCCCTTTCGGCGCCGAAAGGGAGCAGGCCGGGATAAGGTTGCGGACGAACAGGCAGTTTTCTATCCTGATCTCGGGGCAGTTTCCGGCGCTCAATCCCGAGAACCCGTTCATGATGACACTATTTTTCATGTGCAGGTTCTCCGAGTTCCAGGCAATGAGGATTCCAGGTGAATAGCCGCCGCCGCGGCCGTCATGGAAGCAGCGGCTGATGCGGACATTGTCCGAGCCATACACCCTGAAAGCGGTGTTTTTCCAGCGGTGAGAATTCACATCCGCCCCGTTAAGCTGGACCAGGTAAAAGCCATCGAAATTCAAGTGGCTCTTGGCGGTGATGATGAACGAGCAGCCCAGCGCCCGCTGGAATCCATCCATCGTCACCCGCTCGCCCGGCATCGCCTTGAACGTTATCGGGGCGTTTGACTCCCCGCTCGCGCGGACGCGCACCGTTTCCATGTAGTTGTTGGAGGCGACCAGGACCGTGTCGCCGGCGTTGACTCTTCCGGCCGCGTGCTGGATCGTGCGCCAGGCGCTCGATCGGCTCTGGCCTGTATTGGCGTCGCTCCCGTCGGGCGCGACATAATAAGAACGAGGCGCGGCGTTTGAGGCAAGGGTCGTAAACTCAATCGGCTCCTCACGGGGAGAAACACGATTAGTGCTCCATGTTATATCTACGTCGCGCATCGCCTGGAGGGCTTTGATGGTGAAATAATATTTCCTTCCCGGCATGAGCCCGGCCAGGCTGTAAGTTCCATAGCAGTTGACATCATAATTAACCTTGTTTGAACACGTAGGCGTATCTCCCCACCCCAGTTCGCAAACGGCCGGCAGGGAAGTCCACCATTCAAGGTTGGCCGTGTTGGCGCTGACGGAATGAACGCGAGGAGGTACAGTTCTGAGCTCCTTAATTTGAAACGGACGGTCAATCCCGATGGATGATCCCGCCGGCCCGCGCCCGGCGAACTCGTGCCGGTTATTCAGCCTGATGACTCCATTTTCAATGGCGATATCGGGGACAATAGTCTTAGAAAAGTTTTCATGCAGTTTTTGCGCTTCCAGAAGCGGCCAGGTTGAGCCATTAACCTGCCAGGCCAACGCGGGATCACGGTAAGCGTTGCCATCGGTGTAAAGCAGCGCATCCGCGCTGTCAAGCCGGAGGGCCGGTCCAAGGCGGTTATCAAAAATATTGCCGCCCAGGAAAATATTTGAGCAGGCGGCCAGCTCCAGGGCGGCTGTCTTAAACCCGGTGAAAAGGCCGTGGGTGATTCGCAGTCCATCCGCGCCCGCGGCCTGGATGGCGGCACTTGAAGCGCTGAACCGGCAGTTGTGAAATGAAATATTCCGGCTCGCGGTGACTGAAATAGTTCCGGCAAAATCAAGCCGCTCAAAGGCAATATCCAGGCTTTTAGCGATTTTCAGCAATCCATTGACAACCACCGGGGCTGTGCCCCGGCCGCGGATATTTATTGCTTTCCCCCCGGCCTTGCCGGCCGTGAGCTCAACATCCGCAGCATAAGTTCCGCCTTCCAGGTAAAGCGTGTCGCCCGGACGTAAATTTTTCAAAGCCCTTTGCAGAGTTTTCCAGGCGTTGCTGACTGACAGGCCGTCAAACTGGTCATCGCCTGATGGCTTTACATAAAAAATATTGGCTTCGTAAGGATACGCCCCGCGGTCGGAGCCGTTCGGGCCGGAATTACGGAACCGGGAGGTTCCCTGCAGGCGGAAATCAAAATTAACCGGGTCGGCGAATTCCCGGTCCTTATTAACAGGTTCCCTTGAAAGCCGGATATTGTCCGGTGACATGGGATTTGAGGGACGGCGGTAAGAATTGCCTTCGCCGACGATGGAGTTTGATATGTTAAGGATGTTGCAGTCACCCAGGGTGACGCAGTTCGATCCGCGCGAGAGCCCGGACTCTTCAAACCCCGTGCCCTTGATCCATATATCGCCGTAGCCATTGCCCCAGGCCAGGTTATGGCTCATGACCCCCGGACCTTTTCCGCCGGCATAAAACCGGATGCCCTGGGTCTTGCTCAGGAATGAAATGCAGCCACGGATCTCGTCGTGGTTCGGCTCGTAACAGAGGATATTACCACCGGAACTGTCATGCCGCGAACCGTTGGCGTAGGCCGCGCATTTTTCAATCAGGTTGCTCCCGCCATCGCGGGTATGCAGGCCAATTCCGCCGCCGTTGAGAAAACAAACGGAATTACGGATGACGCACAGTTTGGGGTTGAACGTAAGGATACCCCAGGCCGTTTGAAATCCGTGCGCTTTCCGCGGCAGAGGCATGGCGCTGTTGAAGCCGCCGGCCGCCAGGCCGTCAATAATGACCCGCACCGGGTCAACCAGGCAAACGCCGTGCATATTGGTGACCGAAACCGTGTAATAATGCCGGTCGGGAGCCTGGAGATCGGAAGTGGAGATATAAAGCTTCTTGTTTCCCTTGTCGTAGCTGCATGACCCGGGATTGAATTCAAGCTCCGGCACGGTCGGCATGACCTCCAGCACGGCCGGCGTGTCCACTTCGTTCACCGCCTGGACATCGCGTTCAAAATCAGCCTCGTAGACGAAATTGAATCCATCCGTTTTCCTGAACGCGGGCGCGGGCACGTCTCCGCGCAAAATGGCCGTGCCGGAAATATCGGCGCGGATCAGCGTGTCTTTTTCCGCGTTACCGAGCTTGTCGCGCCGGACGCATTCGCGGTATTCACCCGGGCCGATGGTCAGGATGTCTCCTGGCTGCAAGGCGTTTACCCCTTTCTGCACGGTCAAAAAGGCATTTGTCCGGCTCAGGCCATCCCGGTCGTCGCCGCCCTGCTTGTTGACAAAATATTCAACTGCCCCGCCCTGCCCTGCCCAGGCAACCAATGCAAGGCAGCACAAGAAAAGCCCGGCTGTTTTATTGTTCATTTTTATCACCTCGCATGGATTCATGGCTTTAAAAGTTCTTTAAATAGAGCCATGTGTTTTTGAACCACCCTGACCCGGGACGGGTTGACAACTTCCAGGATGCCGTCATCCTCCCGCTTGTTATAGACCACTTCATAGAGGTAGATTCCCCCAACATGCTGGTCGGCCGCGAAATCATTCAATACTCTTTTGTTAAAGCTATGGCCCTGCTGGAGATAACAATAAACCCATACTTTTTTGCCATACTTTGCCGCGTAGCGTTTGATGGACAAGGCCACGTTCTTCCGTGCGCCAGCGAAATGACGCTCCGATAAATTGTCGCTTAAAATCACCCGGTCTGACATTTTCACAATTTTTTTCCAATCAGGTAAAATCTTCGGCATGAACCAGGCGCCGTTTTCATGATATCTGAGCCCAAGCGACGGCTTGCACAAGCACTCGCGCAGGTGGACCTGGAAAGTGCGCCCGCGCTCATGGAGCATTTTTCGGGCGTACTTGAGAAATTCCAGGAAGAAACTGCCGCGAATGCGCATGATTTCCATGAAATCTTTCCGGCCATGTCCGGGCAGGCGCCCGAAACGGCGCTTAAACGCGTCGAGTATCTCCCTGTTGAATCCGTAATTGAAAAAGTCCCGTATCCCCGAACAATGGCTGGGCAGACGGATATCCACGCCGTCACATCCGCAATCAATAATGTATTTCAGGTAATCCAGCCAGTAGCTGCGCACCGCCGGCACGGCTTCGCACAAAGCGCCGCGAATATATGGCTCATATCCCCTCGCGATCCCGATCAGGTTCCACTCCCACCATCCGTAGCCACCCGGCCAGGACCAGGCGTATTCAAAACCGCAGGTCTTGAAATCCGCCGATTTCGGGAGATTTCTTTTGAATTCGCGTGTAAGGCTTGGATTGTAGCGCAACGTCGGCGAAGCGGTCGTTTTCAAGACGCGCTCCCCCGATTTTACGGTAATCATCGTTTGCGGGACCAACAGGAGGCGGGGACCGTTTCCTTGAAAACGCACGGCCATGTATTTATTAATAATGCTGAAACCCGACAAGGTAACCATGAGGCATCTCGCGGACGGCAGCAATGTGGAGCCGTTGGCGTCCGCAATCCTGATTCTTTTTATTTCACGTGTGATAACGGGCTTTAATGCCAGCGGCCTGTAGCGGCCGTTGTCGTCGCTGACAAATATTTCAACCCCCCATTGCGGCGCGCGTAATACTGATTGATCGGATAAGGCTGGATATGTCCTGCCGTCTGATTTCGCAAGCGGCAGTTTATCTAGCAGGAACGCCAGTTCGATGCTTGTGGCCGGGAGAGAAAAATCGTCCTTTCCGGAATCGCGCCGCTTCAGGCGCCAGCGGGGGTGTTTTGCTATGAAAGACGCCACTTGGGTTTCGCCACCTAGGCAGCTGACCTGCGACCGCGCCGGCAGGAGGTGATGACCATTCGGGACAGTATAGACCCCGCCGCCTTCATAGGGCTTGAAAATGCCGTAGACCTTCAACCCGGCCTGTTTTGCATAGGCTGCGGCCTGCCTGAAGGGGTCCCCGAAAAGCGAACGCGAATCAGCGAGGTGATTGTTGTTTTTCAAGGGCAGGAAACTCACGCGGCCGGCATGGGTATAATCCACGTTGTCCGGGGGCGGCACGACAATGTTGATGCTCTTGAACCCGAGCGCGGCAAGCGCCTGGTATTTCCTGCGCAAGGTCATGGGGGTGTGGAATGAACAGCTCAGGTCATAGTCAAGGTCCATGACCGGCGCGATCCTACCCTTGAATTTCCTGTATGAATTGGCACTCATTTCTATTTTTTTAAATATTGTGGAAAGCGACACCGCTATTTCACGTAAAGGTCACCCCATTTATTCAAGGTCCTGTAAGGACCGGCCGTCGGTGCTATCGACCACGCACCCCCCCCCCTGCATCCCCCGTGAAACGCGTGCGCCCGACCTGTATGCCCCAGGGATTTGCCTCCGTCGGCTTGCCCTTGCCGAAATCTTGCGTCGGGATCATAATCTCCACCGTCCAGCGGTCCTTTTCTTTTTTAACCACCGCCTTGGTGCCCGGATTCCACAGGATCGGGAGAGTGTCACGGTCCACGATCGTCACGTCCGTGGTTTCATCATAAATCACGCCGTTGGGATTGACCACGATCTTGAAATAAGAACGCTCCGGAGAATTGACATAGACTTCCACGACGTCATCGTCGAAAATGCCGAAATTATCGTTAAGCTTGCAGTCGGCCTTGAGCTTGTCCATCTTGTCCTCATGGCAAATCACGCCCACAATCAGGGCCGAGCAGTCCGACGCCATGGCAATTATCGCCTCGGTCTTGTTGGTCGCCGGCATTTCACCTGTCTGGTTATCGGGTAACTGCACGCGCCACTCCGCCGGGTATTTGTCGAGATTGCCGTCGATTTTAACCGGTTCCGTGACAATGTGCGCCTCAACCTTTGGGCCGGTGCGTTTCAAGCCGGAGAAAAACGTCCTGAGCGATGCCATTTCGTTTTCCATCTGCGCGATGCGCCTCTCATAAACCGTGTCCTTCCCTGCCTTTTCACGGGCGCGTTTAAGGAGGTCAAAGTAGCGTTCCACGTCCTTTTCCTTGAGAAACCCGGTGGTCGGCGTCACGCTCCGGGATTCCTGGCGCGTCCAGACTTCCTCGGCGAACTCATGGAACTCCTTCATCTCCGCCTTCGCCAGCCCGAAAAAGAGTTCATAATATTCATCCAGCATCTTCTTGCGGTCCATGCCAGGATCCCAGAAGAGCTTGCTCTGCCAATAGACCATCAGGTGCACCAGACCGTGCACGCCCAGGCGGCTGCGGGGATTCTTTTCACCCTCCACCCGGTACGGCCCCGGCTGGATTTCAATGAATTTACCGTCGCAGTACGGCAGCATTTCCTGCATTTCGCGCTGCAATGATTCGGTGAAAAAAACCGGGTAGCGCGGAAATTCCGGCGTGCGGTAATAAAGAAAATAATCCCACACGGGGGATTTTTTCACAGTTTTCATCCTGGAAAACCATTTCTTCCGTTCATCAAGCGTGGCGCGGGACGTGCTGTTGATGACCATGTTGGCGCTTGAAGCAGCGTCAAGAGGCACGATAATGTTGTCCGGAAATTCGATGATATTTTCCGGGATTTCGTTGGCCCCGCCCCCGGACATATACAGGAGGAACTTATCCGGATGCGCTTTTTTCAATTCTTTTGAGAGGTACATATGGAAAGCCCATACATACTGGGACGCTTTCTGGGTAAGGGAATCAGTCGGCTTGCCGTACTTGTCAACGTCACGCGCGTCCATTTTGACGCCGCCATCAGGCGGACCTATTGTAATCGCCCTGAGGTCGGGGATCGCGTCAAACATTTTGTTCATGTAGAGCGCGGCGGCTTTGCGGAACCCGGGGTCGCTATAGCGCGGCATGCCGTGTCCATCCGGGTAGCCGCGAATGGGCTTGCCGGAAGCATCGCAGGCAAGATACTCCGGGTGAAGTTCCTTCTGCTCCTTGGAGGCAAATATATCGTCGGTTGTATGATTAAAAACAATAATATTGTTGTTCCCCATTTTGAGGCGCTTGAACCAGGCAATTCCATCTCCGTCATCGCGCATCGTTCCGTAATAACAGAATTCACGGCGCGCGAACGCCGCCTCTTTCTTAAGGTGCTGCCCGGCGACGGCAATCGTTTTCTTTTCCGGGATGACCGTGCCGTCGGCATAGGGAGCGTAAAAACGCACCCCGAGCTGTTCCAGCAGTTCCGCCGCCGCGTACCAGGTGCCGGGATCGTCATTAGTGAATATTTTCAGCGGTGAATTATAATCGCCCTTGCCTTCGCCGCCGCGCCCGAACCCCAATTGATCGCCGCAGAATTCCTGCCATTTTTTTAACCCTTCGCCGCGGCTGCTGAACCTGGTGCTTTCCCTTTGGATATCGGCTCCGGCTATGATCACGTAGTTATCCTTCGCGACAATCTCAAATCCGCTGTTCTTGAATTCGCCCGGCTTAAATCCGAGCTTTGCCGTGAATTCACCCGGCCCCACATAAACATGGTTCTTAAACTGCTCTGACGGCGCGCTCACAATTTCGAGCTTCGCCCCGGACATTTTTTCCAAATGTTCCTGCAGGTCCTTCGCCGCCAGATTCACGCTGGAGAGCGCGTTTGTGTCAACGACAATATCCGCGACCGGTTTGCCGTCCCTGACCAGGCATACTTCACCGCAAAGAGTATTTGCAAGAATGAACTCGAAAATGACAAGCGACAAAAATACTCTTTTAAATAGTGACAACACACCACCAGGATTAATCATGAAACCACCTCTTTCATTAGTTTGTTATATATCATTGAGACGCCAACGATCATCGAAACCTGTAAATCGTCCCGTCATTAATGAACTCATATGCCCCGATGTCCACCGTGCCGTAACGGAGACGCTTTCTCCCCTCAAGGTCAAGCGCGTTATTCATCCAATCCTGATTTAGGCCTCTGTTCACGCACGGCGAATTTACGGTCAACCGGTAATTTTGTCCCGTGAAATCAACGAACAGGATGGGTTTGTTGGTTACATTCCCGGCACCAGTGATCCCGGATGTTGTCGGCATCCAGCAATTTGAAAACACGATCGGCCCGCCAACGAGATAAAATTCACTGTTGGCAATGCCGGAATAGTTGGAATAACAGATCGTGTTCAGAATATGCCCAAGCTGGGTGGCGGTAAAATTAATATGGATGCTCCCGCCATAAGTCGCCCTGTTGCTCACGATCGTGCAGTTTTCGATCACGTTCGTGGAAGACAAGCCCAAGGCCGCCCCTCCCCCGGCCCAGGCGTAGTTACCCATGATCAGGCAGTTGCGGACCTTGCTTCCGTAATATAACTGTACCCCGCCGCCGGAAGTGTAATTGCCGTTCGGGGCGCGGTTGCTGATAATCATGCTGTTGCACAGGAGCGTCCCGACCTCTGAAACACAAACACCGCCTCCAACAAAGCCCCCGGAAGACGCGAAATCCCTTGACTGGTAATTGTACATCACGCGGCAATCCGACATTTGCGCCTTTGTCTTGATGAAAGCCCCCCCGCCCGCGGCATAGACGCAATTGGCGATCAGGTCGCAGTTTGTGATCAGGCTGCTGGCGCCGGTCGCGTAAACTCCGCCGCCATTTCCAGAATTCGTCACCTGGTTGCCGGTGACGAGGCAGTTCCGTAAAGTGCCGGCGTTAATATAGACCCCTCCGCCGTGTTCATTATTGGTGGGCGCGCATCCGTTGGTGATGGTAAAGCCTTCCACCACCGCACCGGTATTGTTGAGATAAAAGCAGCGGTTGGTGGTCCCGGGCCAGTTTCCGTTGATGATCGTATTCGTGTAAATGCCGCTGAAGCTCTTAAGGACAATGCTGTTGGCCAGGACAATATGATTGGTTAAATAGTATGTTCCGTTTGAGACCCAGACCGTCTCGCCGTTTGCCGCGAAATCAACCGCCCACTTGATATTGGTAGCCGCGCCCGACCAGGTTGTATATTGGCCGGCGGCATCGTTGGTGCCTTGCAGCGACACGTAACGGTCGGCGACGGCCGCGACCGTAAGCACAAGCCAGTACAGCAAAACACGAACATGAATGGACCTGAAGTTGATAATTGCCCCCGACATAAACACTACGGATTAAACCTGAAAGAGTAGAGATCTGCGTCCCGCATGATAATTTCCATTACAACCGGCTTGCCGGCCAGAGAGGCGACAGTGCCGTTTTCAAAAACGACTTTCCTGTCAAGACTGTCGCCGAAGATTTCAACGGAGTTAAGCGCCTGCCCCCCGCCGATGAGCTTGAAATTCAGGTAACCAACCGCCGAGGTTGAAAAGTTAATTGAAAGCTCTTTTCCCTCAAATATGAACGGCCGGGTGACAATCTTGCAGGGCTTATACGGCGCGCTGCAGGAAACGAAGCCGTCTATCCTAATGGCATAACGGCGAAGCTTTGTCGGGATTTTAGCCCAATGATTGTCAAAAGAATACATCGAAAGCTCGTTGGGAGCGTAAGGCAGGTGGCTCGGTGTCTCAACCATCCCGAGCGCCGGGTAACAGTCGCCATAAACCCAGTTATATTCGCGCTCGGGACCGGGCCGCAGGAAAGCCTCGTCCCAGCGCTTCCATTTTTTTCCGTCGCGCGAAGACATGAAAACGCAGTCGGTGACGGCCAGGCCATAACGTTTTGCCGATTTCATGCGCTCCTGCCGCCTTTCCGCGCCGGCCAGCTGTTCAAAGTTGGCGGTCCACTCTTTCTTTTCCACATAGCGCGACGGGAAACCGACGAAGATATGATCGGCGCGGTAATAGGGCTGGACCACGTTGGTATAAAGCGGGTAATCATCGGCCCTGCCGAAATCAAGCAGTTCAGGTTCAGTCCACTTTTTAAAGTCCTTTGAGACCATCCATCGAATATCCCTGATGCCGGCATTCAGGTTGTCGCCCGGCACATCATGGAAATCACGCACATAGCATATATATTGATTGTCATGATTGTTCCAGAGGGCGATATTAAGCGTATCAAACTTGCCTTGGTTGGTCATGCGCCAGGCTTTTTTGAAATGGATGCCGTCCGCGCTGGTAAAGCACCAAAGATACTTGTCCTTCACGTCCAGCCCAACGCCCTTGTAAAGCTCGTCTTTCGGGCATTCCGGATTCGTGTCCTTGAACGCTGAAAAATTGTCAAAGATGTTGGTGTTATGATCAAGGATGATATTGTTCGCCCTCGAACCCCTGAAATCGCATATCCCGAGCTTCGGTTTAACCCATTTTATCCCGTCCGTGCTCTCGGCGTAACAAACGACGATCTGGCGCGAATCTTCTGATTCCTTATGCTGGGTCAGCATTTCCCACCCCAGGTAATACATGCGGTAAAGATTGTCATCCCTGAGGATGCAATGGAAATCACAGCCGTCGCCCTCCCACGGCTCATCGTGGTTAATAACCACTTCCCTGGCTTCAGGATGGTGCAACCTGAGTTTTGCCGTGGTTGCGGCGGTGTCTATCAGGTATTCATCCCAGAACAATTCACGCCGGCTTCCGATATTGATTATGTCCGACATAGGCGTTCTCCATGTTGTTGAATGATCATTTAAACTGGATGGCGTACAAGTCCGCGTCACGCATGACGAAGCGCAATTTGACCGGCCGGCCCGCAAGGCAAGCCAGATCAGACCCGCCTTTCCAGGCAACGGGCTCGTTAAGCGCGTCGCCATACAATTCCGGACAATCGCGCAGCGAATAACCGGGCATGGGTTTACCATTCAAACCAAGGATCTCGACCTGGACCCGGCCGGCCGCGGAGGTGGAAAAATTGATGAACAATTTATTTCCTTTAAACCTGACGGGGCGGCTGGTGAATTCACCAGCGCGCGCGCCGGCATGGACCGACACAAAGCCATCCTGCCTGAGCGCATAGCGCCTCAGGCGGCAGCGCGGAGTGTAATAGCCCTCGGAAACATACAACGACAGCTCCGGCTCGTCCCCGCGTCCGGGCCCGGTCAGCGCCAAGCCCCAGGACGTCATATTGTTGCGGTTATACCACGCGTCGCGCAGAAGTCCCGGCCGGATAAACGCCTCGGTCCAGCGGCGCCATTGCACGCCGTCGCGGCTCGACATGAAAACAGCGTCCGAAACGCCGCCGTGGTCTTCCGGAATCCGTTTGCGGAAAGAAACAAACCGCTTTGGAAAACCCACCAGCACGTGCTCGCATCCGGGCATGGGCGTGATGGCATTCGTGTAGAGCTGTTCGAAAGGCGCCTTGCCGAAATCAACCCATTGCGGCCTGGTCCAATGGAGAAAATCGCGGGATGTGCAGGTTTTAATGTCCCTCACCGCCATGAATTTTTTGCCGCCGTGCCGGCCCCTGAATGTTATATAATGCGCGTAAGTTCCATGCACTGGACGGAAATCACGGTGAAAATCAATGTAATACCCGCGGGCCGCGTCCCAAAACGCGAGGTTTTGGCTGTCGAACGCGCCGTCGGTTATGACCGGCCTGGCGCGCATCAGCCTCCAGCGGAAGCCGTCCTTTGACTTGAAGGCAAAGAGCGCGTTTTCCTTTGTCCCGAACGCAGCGCCTCCCGCAAGGGCCTTGTAGCGTTCTTCCGGTTTGCAGTCCGGGTTCAAATCCTTGAAAGGTGAAAAGTTATGGCTGCCCAGACCGGTCAAGACAATATTGTTCCGCTTTGAGCCGGCGTGCGCGTAAAGCCCGAGGTTCGGGCGCTGCCAGTTGATCCCGTCACGGCTTTCGGCATAGCAGACAACCTGGCGCGTGGATTTTTTACTGCCGGGATAATACGAGGCCCCGCGGTAGTACATCCGGTAAAGGCCACCGTCCTTGAACACCGTGGTATAACAGCAGCAGTTTCCCTCCCACGACCGGTCGAAGTTCAGGACGACATTTTGCGGCACCGGACGATTAAGCTGTAATGCCACCCCGCGCATCCGCCCGATGAGATAATCATCCACGAACGGCTCGCGCCGCGAAGCAATATCAATGATTTTTACGGTTGAATTTCGGCTCATTTCATACTCTCCTGTTCTCTGTGTGTTCCCATGTTCTTTTATTCGGCTACTTTGCCGTTCTCTCGAACGGCCTCTACAAATTATACTGGTGTAGCGGCGGTTCGCCCGCCTGCAACGCTATGCGTAGCATTGCGGGCAAGCCAGAACCGCAATTATGCCTGAAATTCATGAGAAATTTAACCTTATTTTCCCGGCGCAGGCAGGGGCGCGTCGCGGAGCGCTTTTGTATCCCAGCCAAAGACCGTCTCATTGTACCGGCTGTACGTCATCGCTTTGAGATTGACCCAGCCATGCGGCAAGCCTCCCAAGGAAGGCATTTCCGGCCAGCCGGGGATAACTTCCTTTTTCCCTTTTTCGTAATAAGAATCCACCCGGGCGCGAAACGCGTCCAGGGCGTCGAGCAATCTCGCCCGGGAAGCCGGATCGGGCTGCACCTGGTATGCGTTGGAAAGATGGACAACCGTCGCGATACTTTTAACGTAATCAAATTCGAGGCGGACCAGCGCCAGCCGCCGCTTGACCTTTTCTGAATAGGCCTTTTTTTCAGCCTGCGAAAGAACGTTGTCCAGCGACGCGATAAAATCCGGCGTATAAATGCACCCGAGGTAATGGACGGGATCGACAAGAGTCTGGCGGCTTTTCCCGTCAGCATCAACATAAGATGTGCCCGCCGCGAAAAATTCAAGCCGGTGATAGAGCGTGCCGAAAAATATGCCCATCCAGGGGGCGGTTTCGCAGAAAGCGCCGGAATAAAATTCTCCGAGGATGTCATTGCACCGGTTGGTTGCCGGGTCATCCAGCATCCGCCCGAAGACGTAATAGGCCGGCCCCTCAAGCCCGTAAAGCTGGTTGCCGCCGTCCTTGTAAAACCCCTGCAGGTGGCTGGCAAAGAACAGCCGCGCGGTTGATTCCATCTTGCGCGGGGTGATTTTCGGGGTGAAGGCGGCAAAGCCGTACGGACCGTAACTCGAGGTAAAGGTCGTGAAACCGCCCGGCACTTCGAGCTTGTTCCACTCGGCCAGCAGTTCCGGCGTGGCGCCCACCAGCTGGATGACGGTGTTCTTCGGGAATGCTTTAAAGCTTTTCGGCGGCTGCCGCGTCAGGCCGTAGGCAAGGATCATGACCCTTTTATCCGGCCGCTCTTTTGCCGCCCGCTCGGCCAGCTTGCGGTGAAATATCCATATCTTTTCGCCCCAGTCATCGCCGGTCTTGAAGAGTTTCTTGCAGTCCGCGCACTGGCAGGCTTGGAATCCATCCGACTGGCCGAGGTCGGCCATCGCGTATCCCCGGTCCAGCCAGTAAATCAAGTTCTGGTATATCAATTCCTGCACTTCCGGGTTGGAGATGCAATACTGTTCCATCCATCTGCCATCTGAACTTTTAACAGTGCAGCAGCGGTTGCTGTTTACGAACGCGAAATATTCCGGGTGGGTTTCGCGGTATTTTTCAGCCGGCACGGCGGCCGGCCAGCTATGGGCATAGAAGTGAAGTCCGACCATGGGAAACATATTGTTGGCGACATCATAGATAAGGTCACGGGAAACGCCGCAGGTGTTGTAAAGCATTACCGGCGTTTTGCTGATATTCATATCCCCCGGCACTGTAATACGCGGCGTTTTCAGATATTCAACGCCGGTTTCACCGGGGTATACGAAACGCGCGCCCGCGTACTGCCGCAGGAAATCGGCCGTGCCCTTGAGCGTGCCCAGCCAGTAACCAGGCGAATGCGGCTTGTTTGTTTCCGGTTTTACATTGTCAGGCTGGTCGCATCCGGCAATGATCAGGTTGCCGCCGGCCACCTTGTGAATGTAGGTCCATCCGGCCAGCCTGGAAATATCCGCGCCGGTTTCACGGGCAAACGCGGTGTCGCCAAGATAAATGCCGGGCTTGGTTAGGTCAACTTTGTCTTCCGGCACAACCTGGATGTCAAAGCCGTTGGTCTTGAAGGCGGTCTGGATCAACCGGGCGGCCTGGTTCAGCCGGCGGCCGATCTCAGGGACAGAGCTTGTAACCGGCAGCACGATCTGGTAGCCGGTTTTGCCCTTTTCGGCCAGAACCAGATCATCCGCGCCTTGGACCGTAATGGCGGCCAACAGGCACACAATGGCGTACAAATAATTTTTCACCTCACGCATCCCTTCTCGACAGTCAAATTACCCGGCGCAGAAAGCCTTGCAGCCGCAGGAAACCGGCTCATAAATTATCGTTTAAACAAGATAACGCCATGCGGCGGAATACGGTATTTGCCGCTGATTCTTTTACCGGTCCACAGGTCGCGCGCAGGCCGTGGCAATGTAATTTCCCTGCCGAACCACAACCAGTTCAGATACGCTTCGTAAACGCCGTCGTCGCGCTCCAGCAATATGTGGCTGGCCGGCAGATTATTGATGCCGGCGCCTGTAACGCCGTTGAGCGTGCGCCTGGCCGGCTTGAAATTGCGCGTTACCAGACGCAGAAGTTTACCGGCATCCGGAGAAACTTTTGTCAGGTCGCCGCCGATCTCGCACACGCCTCCGGACATGAAAGCCATGGTCGCCCAGAGGTGATTTTCATCCGGTGTTACGAGCGGGTTCCAGCCGATGGAGTCGGCGTCGGCTAGCAGGCAATCGTGGCGGCAGAACGGAATGGTGGTGGTCAGGCACATGGCCGACTGCAGCATTAATTTCCACGAACCATCGCCAATATCCGCGCCGGAACGGACGGCATCCACGTATTTGCCAACAAACGGGTTGCCGGCATTCACGACGCAGCCGGTAAGGATATATCCGCCCGGCTGGACAATGTCCCGTAAATCCTGCAGGAACAAGTTGCGCAATTCTATCGCGGTCCGGTCCCGGTTCCTGAAAATAACCTCGGGAATTTCATAGGGCAGGCTCCAGAAATCAAGCTTGATGCCCTTGTATCCCCATTCGTTGCAGATCGTGTTCCAGGCGTTACGGGCATACTCACGGGCCTCGGGAATTGAGTAATCAAGATAGGCGGTCCTTTTTCCAATTTTGTCGAAAGCCTTGAGGAAAAGCTCCGGACGGTCCGACACAAGCGACGAACTGCGCAGGACGCGCGGTGTCGTCCAGATGGCCGGCTCGGAGCCGCCCTTGCGGATTGCATCAGCGGTAGCTTTCATGCCGCGGGGAAAGAGCTTTGGGTCGTGCGGAGTCTGGCCGTCGGGGTGGAATATTTCCAGGCAGGAAGCGAACCAGCCGCGGGTGGAACCGCTGACGCTGCCGCGCTGGTAGCCGTCGTCTATCATCACGAACCGCGGCTTGTCCGGGACAAGCCTTGTGAGCGCCTTGGAATTGGCGGCCACCACGTCATGGGTGACATCCATGTGACCGCGCGGGCGGTAATTATAGTTCCATGATCCCCACATCACGGCGCTGCGCAGAATTGAATCGGCGCCGTAAAAACGGATGCGCCTGCGCAGCAGGGCGTAATATTCATCAACGGCGTCCTCGAGCCCGCCGGGAGTGAAAAGCATGACCCAGCGCTCGGTCGTCAGTTCGCGCCCTTCCCCGGCGCGGATATACGGCACCCCGGTAAAACGTTCCTCGGCGGTCAAGCGGATGCTGGCGCCGCGCCCGCTGATTTTCCATGATGGCTTGCAGCGCTCCTGGCTGAGAACCCCCATAAGCACCGTGCCGCGCTCCGGGTGCGTGAAAATGATCCCCGGGAACGGGAAATTTTCAGACATCCCGAATTCCCCCTCCGTTCCCGGGATCGGCGCGAGCAGACCCCCGGTGAAAAAACTATAATTGTCAAAGTAACTCTCTTTCTGGAACAGCTCGCCGTGCGCCACGCGCCATCCGGCCCCGGCCAGGCGCAGCACGCCGTCAAACATCCTTATCGCGGATATATTCAGCATTTCAGGCCGCAGGTTGCGCAGCGATTGCCAGAACTCAATGGATGAGCCTGACAGGCGGCGCACATTAAGTTCAAGCCGCACGCCCCTGTTAACCGCTCGTTGCGGCAAAGGGCGCAATTCACCGCGCGTTGTATGAACGGCGCACAATCCATTCTCAAGCGAAAATCCCGTGTTCGTACTGAATGATATCTTGCCTCCCTTGGACGCAAACCGCATATCGCTTTGAGCCATAGCTTTGACCTTTCATCTTATTCAGTTAAAAGCGATTATTATCGGCTTTCCGCATGAAAATGCAATTTATAACTCTTTTGCTTAATTCATCACATAAAACGGGATGACGATTGCATATAAACAACCAACCCGCCTACCCCGGCACAAAAAACGCCGTCGTCTGCTTGACGACCGGTTCCGGATTTCCTTCAACCTCGATGGCGATCGTCGTCAGCGGCTTCTCCGGGAGCGGGTCAGGCAGGTTGAGCAGGAACAGGCGGTCTTTTTCCTGCTTAAAATCAACCGGGCGGCCATTTCCCAGGATCCATGCCCGTAAGACCTTATTATGGATTTCAGCCAGGCAGAACTCGCCGCGCGGGTCCTGGACAAAATGAACATAGACCCGGTTGCCCTTCACGGTCAGGAATGAAGAACATGTCCAGCTGAACGGGCAGCGCCCGGAATTCGGCAGGAATTCACCGTTACGCCGCAGCCATGATCCTACTTCGCGCAAAATCTCAGCCGAACGCCCGGGGACAGTGCCGTCGGCGCGCGGCCCAATGTTGAGCAGAAGATTGCCTGCTCCCTGGGCCGTCATCACCAGCATTTCAATGACCTGCGCGGGCGATTTCCAGCCATCATCGCCGGCATGATATCCCCAGCTGCCGTTGAGCGTCATGCACGCTTCCCATGATTTTCCATCGTCGGCCGGGCGGATCGCCTGCTCGCAATTATAGTAGTCGCATGGTTCGCCAAGCCTGCTGTTGACAAGGATGTCGGGCTGCAGCCGGCGCGCCTCATCGTTAATCTCCGGCAAGCGCAGGTCATCCGGGGCGACCCCGTCCCACCAGAGGATATCAACCATGCCGTAGCCGGTCAAAAGCTCCCTGACCTGCGCCCGGTAATACTCTATGAACCGGCGGCGCGCCTCATCGTCGCGCCAGTCGTTTTTACCCGGCCAGTCGCGGTAATAAGCGCCGGGATAGTCCGGATGGTACCAGGCGGACGGAGAATAATAAAAACCGATCCGCAATCCGGCGGCGCGAAAAGCCTCGACAAACGGAAGGAGCAGGTCGCGCTTCGGTCCCATTTTAGCGGCGGTAAAATCAGACACCTTGGAATCCCACAGCGCGAACCCGTCGTGGTGGCGGGTGGTCAGGACCACGTATTTCATGCCGGCGTCCAAAGCAAGCTGCGCCCATGCCCGCGGATCGTATTTTTCGGCCTTCCATTTATTCACATAAAGCCGGATATATTCGTCGCGCGGGATGCGCTCGCGGTTGGCGATCCATTCTCCGCGTCCACCGACGGAATAAGCTCCCCAATGGATAAACATGCCGTAGCGCGCTTCATTGAACCAGTCCAATCTGCTCATTTATTTGCTCTCCTTTCGTCCATGGGCCTTCCTCTGGACAGGAATGATAATTTTAATCACCTCATAAGCCGCCAGCAGGCCGAAGATTCCGGTCATATAGGAGAAGCTGCCGATCGGCCGGCGCAGCCGTCCCTGCCGGAATGACTGGTCATCCTCTTCAACCGCCTCTGTTTTATTCGCCTTCGCCAGAATAGACCGTGGCTCCAATCGCGCCGAATCCGTGCGCAGGTGGATGCCACGGGAATGAATGGCGGGGCGAACCTCGCCGTAGCTCAGTTGAGCGAAGGCGGGTTGACCCAAGCTTCGGCGGAATTCCGCTTGGCTTGCGCCACTGATGCCCTGCGGCTTGCCGCAGGGAGCTTCATTGAAAGGATCTTCAATTGAAAATACGCAACGGAATCCGGTGGTTATACCTCTGCGGCGCAGTCGCTTACGTACATACCTCGCCAGCGGGCAGACATCGGTTTCGGATATGTCCCCCAGCCGGACTGCGGCCGGATCCATGCGCGTGGCGGCCCCCATGCTGGAAACAACCTGTATGCCGGAGTGAACTGCGGCCGCAATTAATTCAACCTTGGGTGAGACGCTGTCAATCGCATCAATCACGGCATCCAGCGGTTTTTCCAACAGCTTGGAAATCGTGCTTTTACCGGCGAACTCATGCATGGCTTCAACCTTGCACGCCGGGTTGATATCCAAAACCCTTTCGGCGGCCACTTCGGCCTTCGGTCTGTTTAAAGTCGATTCGAGGGCGAAGATCTGCCGGTTAATATTGCTCGGCCGGACGACGTCGCAGTCCACCAGGCGCAGGAAGCCGATACCGGCGCGCGCCAGCGCTTCAACGGCATAAGACCCGACCGCGCCCAGCCCGAAGACGGCCACCCGGGCGCCCTTGAGCTTCGCGAGCGCTTCCTTGCCGATCAATTGTTCAGTCCTGATGAAACGGCTTGTCATGATTTTTTTTACAATAACGCCCGAAGAACAGATTCATTGTGCCGTTCTCTAGAACGGCCCCTACAGCAAACGCCATTGTAGCGGCGGTTCGAGCCGTCACTTTTGGCGGCAAGAACTGCAATGTCATGCCAGAGATAGCCTACCCGCCCAATCCTCTTGCCCAAACGTCGGGCAGGAGGTCGCAGATTTTTATTTTCTAAAATTAAACAAACTTTTCGTGTTATTAAACGTCAATTCCGCCACCTTTTCAACCGTCTCGCCAAGCAGTACAGCCGCCGCGCGGGCGATAATCGGCAGGTTGGCCGGCTCATTATACTCCCCGGCGGCCCCGACCGGCATTAACCCGGGGCTGTCGGTCTCAATCAGCAGGCGTTCGCGTGTAACGACTTTTATTGATTTATGACCGCGCTTGTTTCCTTCCCGGGTTATGGCGCCGCTGAATGAAATGCTCAAACCCAGGTCCTCGAACGGGCGGACCAATTCAGGAGAACCCGACCAGGTATGCATTATGCCGCCATGCCTGACGCCGCCTTCCAGTTTCAAGATTTCCAATAACCGCCCAAAGGCCTTCCGGCAATGAATCGTCACCGGGCGCCCCATTTCGTGCGCCAGGCGCAACTGGGCCACGAACACTTCCTCCTGCTCACGGTCATTGACGCCTTCCATGGAATTATCCAGCCCGATTTCCCCCACCCCGGACGGGATAGAAATCAAAAATGATTTCAACTTCTCAAGCCAACCTGGCGACCTTTTCGGGACATCCAGCGGATACAGGCCGAAAGAAGGCAACACTCCTTCATGCTCTCCCGCCAGTTTCCGCACGGTTTCCCAGTTGCTCTCGTCACAGCCGCAGCAAACCATGCGCTCCACTCCGGCCGCGCGCGCCCGGGCAATTACAAGCGGGAGGCAGTCCTTGTACTGCTCGTCATGCAAGTGGCAATGGGCGTCAAAAAAAATCATTTTTTCGTATTCCGTATAGCTATTCCGACATTTCTCGAAAAACGTTCAAAACTCATGCGCTCAACCGGCGTTTTCTGGAATTGTTTTTTAAAACCGATATTATCGAGCGCGCTAAGTTTCTCAAGCGAGAACACCGCCCCCGTGGCGATATTGAATTCCGGCATGATCGGCGCATTCCCGCGCCGGTTCCACGGGCAGACCGAGGTGCACCGGTCGCACCCGAAAACCGTATTTCCGAAAGCGGCAGATATTTCAGGATTGATTTCGCCCCGGTGCTCAATCGTCAGGTAGGAAACACACCGGCGCGCGTCCAGCTGGTTTTCCGGCATGATGACGCCGGTCGGGCAGGCTTTCAGGCAAAGATCGCAATCCCCGCACTGGTTAGTAATTTCCGGACTGTGTTCAACCTTGATATTAAGCAGCAATTCTCCCAGGAAGAAACAGCATCCCATTTCCGGGCTGACCACGCTACCCTGCCTGCCGATCCAGCCGATCCCGGCCCGGACCGCCCATTCCCGTTCTGGAAGAGGATCTGAATCCACGCAGATCGGGCCGATGTTTTCAGCGCCGCATTTTCCGGCAATGGATCCGGCCAGTTGCGCCAATTTTTCCTTTAAAACCGGGTGATAGTCGGCGCCCCGGGCAAAATTAGATATCGCGCAGCCGGTTTGTTCAAAAGGATATCGCGCCCCGACCACGATCATGCTCCTGGCCTGCGGCGCAAGGTTGCGCGGATCCGAACGCAGGGCGGCATGCCTTTCAAGGTAATGCATGCCGGCGCAGTATTTATTTGCCAGCCATTCCCGGAAAGCTTCAGTTGACCGGCTTGGGGATACCTCCGCAAAACCGACCGCGCCGAAGCCAAGTCCGAACGCCCGCTCCCGGATATATTCTTCGAGTTTCACGGTCATTAAGATAACAACGATCCGGACCAATATCAAGGAACGTGCCGCAAAAAAACGAGCCTATTATATTTCGTTTTGCTTTCAGGTCCACCGCTGATATACTGTCCAACATGAACGACACGTTGTTTGACAAAGCATTCGTCAAAGTAAAATTGCTGTCCACGATTTTCCGGACCAACGAAAACCGCTATCTTTCCGCGGCCTACCAGGAGGCCGAAGTCCGCAAGGACTTCATTGACAAGTTTTTTGCCTCGCTCGGCTGGGACGTCAATCACGACGAACAGATTGATCCCTACGCCCAGGAAGTAAAGGTGGAACGGGGCGTGGAAACCCGCACTGTTGACTATGCATTCTTCCTAAAACCAAATTACCGCGACGCCAATTTCCTGGTTGAAGCCAAGAAACCGTCAAGAAATATTGAGAACCCGGACTTCTATTTCCAGACCATCCGCTACGGCTACAACGCCAATTGCCCGGTCTGTGTCCTGACCGACTTTGAGCAGTTCCACGTCATTGATTGCCGCCATAAGCCGGATATTGATTCGGCCCTGTCCCGCTCTATTGAAAAGTTCACCTATTCCGACTATGCCGATCGCGACAAATTCGCCCGCATCTATTGGCTTTTCTCCCGCGAAGCCGTTACCGGCGGCAGTCTGACCAAATTCGCTGAATCACTCCCAAAACCGCGCGGCAAAGCCCGCCAGCGCGGGCTGTTGCCAAGCGGCTATAAGCCCGTGGATGAATCATTGCTGGAAGAACTTGACGAATTCCGCGTCGCGCTTGCCAAGACATTCAAGGCTGGCAATCCAAAACTGGACAGCGAAACGCTCACTGAACTTGCCCAGCGCGTCCTTGACCGCCTGGTCTTCATGCGCTTCCTTGAAGATAAGCTCATTGAACCCCAGCAGATCATTGACAAATTCGGCAAGAACGGGGACGTCTGGCATGATTTCAATTCCGCCTGCCGCCGCCTGGACGGCATCTATAACGGCATTGTTTTCAAACGCCACAACCTTCTCGACGCTCCCAACTTTCGCGTGGACAAAGATGACTTTTCGAAGATTGTCAAAGAAATCTCCCGCGCCAACTCACCCTATGATTTCAACTCCATCCCCATCCATATCCTCGGCTCAATTTATGAACGCTTCCTCGGCAAAGTGATTGTGGCCACCGACAAGCGCGTCCACATTGAGGATAAACCCGAGGTCCGCAAGGCCGGCGGCGTGTATTACACGCCCGAGTATATTGTCCGCTACATCGTTGAAAACACGGTGGGCAAACTCATTACCGGGAAGACGCCGGAGCAGATTGCCAAAATGCGCTTTGCCGACATTGCCTGCGGGAGCGGCTCGTTCCTGCTTGGTGTTTATGATCTCCTGCTCCAGTATCACGGCAACTATTTCAATGCCAACCCGAAAAAGGCAAAAAAGGGCGATTGCATCGAGCGCGACGGAAAACTTTATCTCTCGCTCGGAAAGAAACGCGACATATTGCTCAACAATATTTACGGGGTGGACATAGACGCCCAGGCGGTTGAGGTTTGCCAACTCTCGCTCTACCTTAAACTTTTGGCCGAAGAAACCACGGCCAGCGCCCATCAGTATCTGCTGGATTTTGAGCGCCAGGCATTATTGCCTACGCTTACCAATAATATTGTTTGCGGCAACTCGCTCATCGGCACGGATATTCTTGAAGGCAAGCTTTTCGCCGGCGACGAAGAAAAGAAACTCAATCCAATGAACTTTGAGGACGCTTATCCTGAAATCATGAAAGGAGGCGGCTTTGATGCTATAGTCGGCAATCCGCCGTATGGAATGGTAACTGATCTAATCCAGAAGTCTTACTTTGAACAACATTTTACAGCAATGGAAGGACGTTTTGATACATTTCAGTTATTCATTGAACGTGCAACTAAACTCAGTGGAGATCGCGGATTGGTTGGTTACATTGTGCCAAGCCCACTTCTAAGCAACTTGTACGCTCGCAGCCTTCGTCGTTACATACTCAACAACTGCTCGATGGAAGAGATTACAAATTTCGGGTTTGACGTTTTCGATGCCCCTACAATTCATACATGTATCATTATTCTGTCGCGCGAACGAAAACTAGACGCCACGGTCAAAGTACGAAAACAGGTTATATCGCAAGATGCTCTCCATCAAGCTTACGACTATGAAATCCAACAAAATAAACTTGGCGCAAATACGAACTTCGTTTTTGATATTTTCTTTGATCCACAAGCGTCTGGCTTGTTGAGCAAACTCTCGTCTAATGGACAACCGATAGGTGAAATCTATTTCATCAGACAATGCATCAAGACCGGAAACGATGATAAGTATGTACAAAATTCCAAACATAGCCCGGGTCAGAATTGGAAACCATCATTGCGTGGTAAGTCTATTGAACGATATTTCACTAAGGAGAAGGATATTTTTATCAGGTACGGGGCATGGCTGGCACGCAATTGGGCAAATAAATCTTTCTACGAAACACCCAAGATTGCGATTCGGGAAACTGGAAACAGAATCACCGCCACCATTGATTTAGAGAATCGCTATTTCCTCAGTTCTCTTTATGCCATTTATCCAAAGTCACCCACCGAGATACTTTCGCTACATTACTTGCTTGCTATGCTGAATTCATCTATCGCGACCTATTTCGTTAAGAAGGTAGCACTAGAACTTACTAAGGGTGCTTTTACTAAACTGCGTACAAATCAGTTAGCGCGGTTACCGATTCGCCGTATAAACTTCTCCGACCCCGCCGACAAGCAGAAGCACGACGAAATCGTTGTAAAGGTTGAGGCCATGCTGGAGGCAAAGAAAGAATTGGCAAGCGCAAAGACTGATAAGGACAAAAATTATTACGAGGCCAAATGCACCGGCCTTGACCGCCAAATTGACCGTCTGGTCTATGATCTTTACGGCCTCACCGCCGACGAAATCCACCTTGTGGAAGAGAGCGCAAGTTGGTGAATATGAGTATTTACATTGGGATATAATATTCATTCCAAAACTATTATATGTTGAGCATTAGGAGCTGAATATATGGCATACTTCGCAAAATATAATCGAAGTGATGAATGCATTATAGGTGGATAAGCCCTTGGAAAGAATTCGTCTGAAAAATAATAAACTGAAACAATGAAGATACCTTTAATGCGTGCTGGTCAACCTGTAGAATCATTTCTTTCATGTCTGGGGTCTATCCGCGAGACTCGCCTGACAGCCACTTTGGCATATTTAGTATCACGATTTCCGGAAGAATTCTTGCCATTATTCCTCGAAAAAACAGGCAACGCCAGCTCCGTTCACGTTGAGGAGACAGAGGGAGGAGATCGTTATGATATTATAGTAAAAGACGGTAGGCATCCGATTATTTTAGAAGGTAAGGTTGGAATTCGTCAAAACCCACGACAATTATTGCGATACGTCCGCACGGTCCAAGCAATACACAAACGCCGCCCGAAATTGGTAATTATTGATGTCGGTTCAAAAACGGCTCAAAGTCTGGGTGAAGACTTCAGAAAACTGGCCCAAAAGCTTAATAAAAAACCTTATTTTTGCACTTGGGATCAAGTTGCGAAAATTTGCCGCAAGATTATTCGAAAAAAGGTATCGTTTAAAAATGAAAGAGTTGCAGCCGCAATTGCGGAAGATATGTTAAACCACCTGGAGGAAAATCAAATGACAACAAATGAAAGGCCAGAAGTTTATCTGCGCGAGCTAAGCAGTGAGTCGTCTGTTAGGCTTTATTTCCGATATGGCATTTATGCATCTGACCCTAAATTTCTGCGTTCCGCACAAAACAATCTCTATTTTGCCCCTTACTTTACAAGACGGACCGCGGATAGACTCAGCGGCAGCAATCTGGTTCCAATTGGCGAAGGGATTTCTTATGTATCAAGAATCAAAGAGATCCAGGTTGTGCCAAAAAAACATATATTGAAATTCCTTAAAACGATAAAAACAATCGAAGATCCCAAAACAGCCTTTAGGCTAATAAGAGGACACCGCCAGCAGGAGGTAATGTTGCTTCTTCTGGGTAAGCCTTATCTGGCTTTTATCGCACCCGTAACCAAGAAAAAGCTAGGTAAAGTCGACACTCATCAGAAGTTCACTCAAGGAACTCTTGGTTCGCGTTCCTGCACATTAGAAGAACTTCTGGCCGCTTCACATATTTAGTAACTATGGCTCAATCTATAAGCATTATTGAATACAAAGCATTGCAAGCGCTTTTCTTTCTGGAGCAAATTGCCAAATCTGGATCGAACTTCTTTGCTGTTCAATGCTTTACGGATTCTTTCGCATCGGCATGTCGCAGTATCACGTTTTCCATGCAGTCTGTTATGGGAAATATTGATAATTTCAAGGAATGGTACGCAACAAAACAAGATATATTGAAAAACGATAAGCTTGCACAATTTTTCAATGCCTACCGCGTTGCTTCGATTCACATCGGAGACACTGTCGTCCGGGCAGGATCAATAGCGACGGACAATGACGGTAAGCGTATTATGCAATACTACTTCATACCAATCCCCGACGTTCAAAACGTGCCAGACGAAGACGTTCTCTCTATCTGCAGAACATATTTCACTACCCTGCTTGGCTTAGTATACAACGCATTTGAAAACTTTCGATATCAGTTAGATGACAGGTGGTACTACACCGAAGATAACTTCCACCGCATCGGGAAATCGATAGAAGACGCGGAAGAGGATCTCGGATTCCCACGAGGCTGGACAGCCGTAGACTCCGGATTTTCGGAGTCTGAAAGGTGGCGAGTTCTTAGGCAAACTCAAACAATGGGATATCATCTCAACCCTGTCTTTCAATCGTACTTGGGCAAGATGATTACGGGACCAGACGAACGTACCGAACAATAAAAATAATGAAGAAATTAGGGTCGCACTTTCATTATCCCGCAGGCGATCGAAAATGATGCCGGAAAGTTCCTTTTCGGATCGAGAAAGATGTTTCCTGGCGCTGACACGTTCGGCCTCGGCCAGTCGTTTTTCGATGATTTCCTGCTTTCGGGTCTGAACGGCAAAGTATGTCTGGGCAAAGGCGATTTGATCCTTGGTTGGGTCGCCGTTCTGGGCGATGAGATAGCAGGCATACCGCGTCAGCGCAATATCGTCAATTTCGCGCTTGGCGCCCGATCCAAGGTCCACCATTTTCCTGACACCAAGAAAATGGTCCTTGGGGTCATATCCAGCCGTCTGGCAAGAGGTTATGGCCTTGTCTACAACCTTGGCAAAATTTTCCCACTTGGCATAACCCAATAACATCTGCAGATCGCCTGCGGGATAATGAAAGTTTTGCCCGTATCCGAAGCAGGGGCGATGTGGCGCTCTTTGGCGGAAGAACCACTCAGGATATGAAGAATAGGCTCCGTATCACCAAAGGACGACCTTTGGCCGACTTCCTTCCAACCATCACGATCAAAGCGAAGGATTTTGCCAACGAGATCACCAATTTTAACGTCAAGCAACGCGAACTGCGCACAGAAACCGGCATTACAAGCGAACATGTAAAAAACAATCAAGACGTCCGTAAATTGCTTGTTAATCGAGGCATAGTCCCTGAAGCGCTGCCGCCTGCGGAAGACGTTAAAAAGGTCGAACGCCGGCTGAAGTCCGAGCAGAAGAAACTGCCAAAATATTCGAAACCTCTTGAAAGTCATGAAGAGGAAATAGAATAATGTCAGAATACAGAATGAACAAAACAAAATGAACAATGAGAATAAAGAGACACCGCCTGCCGAACAGGCGCCAGCCGTCGTCGCGTCGCCAGATTCCACCGGACAGATGAGCGACGCTTTGCCGTGCCGCAGGAGCGAAGAACGGCCGCCATTCAATGAGGTGTCGGTCTTATTTCCCCTGCTTTCAATTTACACCACCGGTTATCTCGGCCTCATGATCGCCGATTTCAGCCGGTCGGGCAGGGTAATCTGCCTACTGGCATCCGAGGATGAGATTTTACGCCGTGTTTCCTCCTCGTCCGCCCGGCCTCTCCTTGAAAAGGGTGATAAACTCGATCGTATTAAAAAACTGATGGAACAGCGCCGTCCGCTCTATGAGTCAATTCATGACCGCGTGAACACCACCGGCCTCCGACCTGAAGAAGTGGTGGAAGTGATCATGTTGATGTTGATGGAGTAAAGCGGGTAGAATTTATAGCTCATACTGCTCACGGCGGGTTATTTGGTCATGTTTTTATGACTCATTTACCCGTTTTATAGCTCATTATATGGCTCATCCATGAGCAGTCATATGATCAACTGACAGCCTCGTAGAAGGCTGATTTCCGGTCCCCGACCTGCCGGATCATTCCATTGGCAACCATGTCCGAAAGCAGGCGTTGGGTCGTGGCGCGTGAAATGCCCAGTTGAATGGCCACGTCACTGTTCTTAATCCTGCCCCGCACCTTGATCATCTCAATCACCTGGTCCTGCCGCCGGCTCAGAACGGCGGGCTCCATGGACTGGCCCCGTGATTCCCAAGCG
>Ga0351932_1011_pt1 | contig 81781 bp, 67 predicted proteins | sample TotcelHT113001L8_FD_206847 | JGI IMG/M metagenome (GOLD analysis project Ga0351932, IMG submission 206847) | Enriched cells from coal bed in the Powder River Basin, Montana, United States - Total cells T11 rep2 HSBNCT.T11.300.1.L8 ... | reverse complement strand
GAGCATAATGGTGGAATTGCAGCCACGGTGGCGGGTTTGGCGGAGGGTGTTGCGGAACAGTTCCTTCTCTGGCTCCGGCGAGAACCACGTCACCTGCTCGGCCGGGAATACCGGAACGGCGGGCACGGTGATGTTGTGCTGCTTGATCTCGCGGAACTGGCAGCCCGTCCAATCGACCACCACCGGCTGGCCCGCTTCGTCCGCCGCGGTGGGGTACGGCGGCAGGAGCGCCAGCGACTGGCGGAAGCGTTCCGCCAGCGGTTCATCGCGGCCGAGTTCGCCGGCGGCACAGATGGCGGCGTTGAGGATGAAGCGGGCGTACGCCAGGTCGAAGGGAACGTTGGCGACGCCGAATCTGCCGTGCTCGGGGCTGTAACTGGGGCCAAACTGCACTCGGCCTGTTCCGTCCCGCGGACATTTCTCGGCCAACGAGCAATAGAACAGTGCGACCTCGCGGATGACGGGATAGAGTTGCGCTTCAAGGTACTTCGGGTCGGGCCGGTACAGGTGAGAATGCCACAGGACTTGGGCTGACATGCCCGCCATGCCGAGCGTGTAGCCGTAAGGCGGAATCGCAATCTGACGGCGGTTCACGCTCTGACACTTCGCCGGGTCCGGCTCGAAGGCGAACGAGGAAATCCCGATACAGGCGCCTTCGCAGTCATAGGTGGTCTTTGCCAGCCATTTCATGCGCGGCAACATCTCGTTCATGTAACGCACCCACGGGTCCGCGAGTTCGGGGTGATTGATAATGAACGGTGTCCAATACGGCTGCCAGGCGTTGTAGTTGTGGTGATAATCGCCGTGCCAGGGCGGACTGTCGCCCGCCATGCCGGCGAACAACCCGGCCGGCATCGCGCCCGGTCGGGCAAAACAGCACAGGTAGTACACCATCCGATACCACCAGAGTTGAAAGTCCGGGTCGTCGAGGGCCACGCCACTGGCGGACCAGAACTGCGTCCATGCCGCTTCATGCCGGGTCACAAGCGTCGTCGCGTCCGCCGTCATGGTTTCCTGGGCCAGGCGGCAAGCGGCTTCCCGCACCGGTTCCTGGGTGTCGAACGACGTGACCATCGTCAACGCTTTGCGCTCGCCCCGCGCGGCCACCGCCAGCGCGTATTCCATGCCCGGGTAATCCATGTCGCCGGGCATCTGCATGTGCAGCCACTGGACTCCGCCGGTCTCGCCCCGTTTGGCCGGCGGCAGTTGGGGCGCGAGAATCTCCTCGACAGAGACTTCGCCGGGGCCTTCGATCAAGAACGCGTTCCGGTCGGCGAGCGCTCGCACGGTCGTGGCCCGGCCGTTGCGATCGGTCAGAAAAGCGGCGGCGCGCCGCAGGTCGAGCCGCGCTTCGCGGACGAGGACGTCGGACGCCGCCGGATCTTCCAGCAGCGGCAAGGCGGCACTTTGCAGATCGAGGTCCTGCTGCTGGCCGCCGCCTGCGAACCAGATGCGATGGAACCGGTTCTCGGCGGGCTGGTCGTCTTTGGTCATGATGTACAGTTCGAGCACTGGCGAGGTGACGCCGGCCGACAACGCGAAGCTCACCTCGGCCGGTTCCGTCGGCGTGTCGCGCCACTCGCCTTTGACGCCGGGGGCGTTGAGGTAATAGCGGGCGTTGGGCGTGCCGGAGAGCCGCAGCGTCAAGGTCTCGCATTTCAGCCGGCCGAGGTCTTGCACCTCGTAGCGATAGCCGGAGGATGCGCCGCTCTTGCCGGTCAGGCCCATCCGCAGGACGCCGTCGTGAAACGTAAAGTCGTTCTTCTCGCCTTGTTCGCGTATCCGACGCCAGCCGACCGGCGTCAGGTCCGCCCGGCCGATCCTGACCACGGCGGCGCAGCGCGGATGCGGATAGGGCTTTCTCCAACTGGGCGGATAACCGCCGCCGCTCCATTGCTGGTTCGGCACGTCCACGGTTAACATCGGCGGGTCTTCGGAGGTGTCGACGCGCGCGTCCCACAGATCGTTCTTGCTCACCCGCAGGCAGATGCTGCCGCGGTCCTCCCAGAGCAACGCCTGGAGATCGCCGTTGCCGAGCACGAGGGCGCGGTGGTGGATGTGGTCCAGCCGGTCCTGCGTAACGGCCGCCGCGTCGAGGGCTACCGGATAGGGGATCTCGGCCGCGGCGGCGGCGGTCCCCAGCAGGCCGGCGAGAAGGAACATTTCATGTCTCATGTTGTCACTAGCCTCCACGGAAATAAAGTACGTTGCCGTCGACAACCCTGGCCGTCGCGCCCCTACCCGCATTCCGGATGCAGAGCCTTGCTGACGCAGCCGTGGTGGGCTTGAGCGGCGGTGGCGGCCCAGTCCAGCAGGTAGCCGCGGCGCGGCGTGTTCATCCACGGCGGCAGCGCGGCGCGGCGCCGCGCCAACTGGTCATCCGGCACGTGCAGCGTGACGTCGCCGAGCAGCAGGTCGAACGAGATCTCGTCGCCGTCCTCGACTGCCGCGATCGGTCCGCCCACGGCAGCTTCCGGACTGCAATGAACCCCGATCGCTCCGTGCGAGACCCCCGAGACGCGGGTGTCGGAAATCATCGCGACCTGGCCGTCCAATTCCGGCACCGCCAAGGCAGCCGAGGCGATCAGCACCTCCGGCATGCCGGCCGCGACGGGCCCCAAGTAGCGGAGTACGATCACATGGCCCGGCCGGATCCGCCGCGACTCGACGGCAGCCGCCACGTCCCGCGCGTTGTCGAAACACACGGCCGTGCCGCGAAAACGAGATTCCTGCATGCTGGACACCTTGAACACGATCCCCTCGGGCGCCAGGTTGCCAAAGCAGATCTGCACGTCGGCATAGGCTTTGAACGGCAAGTCCGACGGCGCGATCAGTTCCTGGCCCGACGGCGGCGGCGGGACGTCCGCCAAACTCTCGCCCAGCGTCCGGCCGCTGACCGTCAGGCAACCCCCGTCCAGCAGGCCGGCTTGCAACAGGTGCTTCAACAACACGGGGGTGCCGCCGATGCGGTGCAGATCGACCATCGTCAGCTTGCCGCGGGGAGCAAAACTGCAGCAGACCGGCGTGCGGCGAAAGATGGCCTGCATGTCGCGCAGCGAGAACGCGACGCCCGCTTCCCGGGCCAGCGCCAACAGGTGCAGCACGCCGTTGGTCGAACCGCCGATCGCCGCGATCGTGGCGGCGGCATTCTCAAAGGCCGGTCGCGTGAGGACGTCGCGCGGCCGGATGTTACGTTCCAGCACGTTCCGCATCGCGGCGCCCACGGCCAGGCATTCCTGCTGCTTGGCTGCGTCCACAGCGGGAATCGAACTGGTAAAGGGCAGCGACAAACCGATCGCCTCCAGGGCGATGCCCCAGGTATTGAACGACGCCGCGATGCCACAGCCGCCTGGTCCGGGGCAGGCCGCGCGAATGATCTGGCCGGCCTCGTCCTGCGACATCGCGCCCACCGACGCCGCGGCTTGCGCGTCGTACACGTCCAGAATCGTCACCTCGCGGCCGTCGTGACAGCCGGGCATGATCGTGCCGCCGTTGACGATCAAACCGGGATAGTTCAAGCGGGCCAAGGCCATCGCAAAGCCGGGGCCGTTCTTGTCGCAGTGATGCAGTCCGATCAAGCCGTCGTAGCCGTGGGCGCTGACCACGCACTCGGCTCCGTTGGCAATCATGTTCCGCGACGGCAAGCTGGCATTGCCGCCTTCGTGGCCCTGGGTGATGTTGTCGCTGATCGCGGGCACGCCGAACGGGAACCCCAGCAGACCCGCCTCGCGGCAGCCTTGGGCAATCTGCTTGGCCAATTCGTAGGCGTGGACGTTGCACAGATTGCCGTCCAACAGCGGCACCCCGATCCCGATTTGCGCCTTGTCCAAGTCCTCGTCGGTCAACCCCAGTCCGTAATAAAAAGCGTTGATTCCGCGTTGCCAGCCGTGGGTCAACTGGCGGCTGTTCCAGTTCAAGGATGTCGTCATCATTGGATCTTCCAGGTGTGTTTTCCAGGGGCGTTGTCCGCCGCGGTTCGCATGCCCGCACGCTCTGTGATTGTAGCCGATGGCCGCCTGAGCGTGCCAGCAGGCATTCGCGTCCCGAGCAACGCGGGGCATCCTACTGAGTACCCCGGGTTGCGCGGCAAGCCGCGTAACCCGGGGCTGGCATCGAGCCGTGCCGTTGGCAGTTCGGCAGCTGCCCGGAAACTTTTGGCCAACGCGACCGACCTGAAAACGAGGTGGATTGCCCGGCGCGGTTGATCAATGGCGTCGAGGATTGAACGTGACAGCGATGGTCTCGTGACGTATAACGAGTTGTATGTGAAGCCTCGGACGATGAAAGACCGGCATCGACCTGGCGAAATCGCGGATTCCGGCGTCTGGACCGGATGAAGATGGTGTTGGAATTTACCTCGATTCGGAGACGCTCGTCATGAGTGCGTTAAGAGTTTTTTCGATCCATCGCCAGGCGATGGCCGTTGTGGCCGCAGGCTGGATGGCGTTGTGTTGCGTGACGACACGCGCAGAGCAGGCCGAGTTCTTTGAAACCGACGCCTGCGGAATCCCCGCGCCCGATGCGCCGGTCGTCGCCCCCTGGCGAACGATTCCACTCGATGCCCAGTACGGCGGTTATTGGGTTGTGGCCGGCGATGTGGACGGCGATGGCGAAATCGAACTTGTCTCCGCTCAGAACTGCAACCGGAACGACGACCACTTCACCTCGTCGGTGGTGGTTCAGAAACTTGATGGCAGCGTCCTTTGGCGATGGGGTGATCCAAAGCTCGGCCGCCGGGAACTCCATCACGACGTGGCGTGCCAGATCCACGACCTTGACAACGATGGCGCGAATGAGGTCATTCTTGCCGCGGATCGGCAGTTGATTGTCCTCGACGGCCGCTCGGGGAAACCGAAGGACAGCTTTCCCATCGAGCAGCACGCCAGCGACTGTGTCGTCTTCGCCGACCTGTCCGGCAAGGGGTGGCCTTCCGAGATTCTGGTCAAGACGCGGTATGGACAGATCTGGGCCTACTCGGCCCGTGGGCGTTTGCTCTGGACGGTCAAAGAGCCCGGCGGCTATCGAACCGCTCATCAGCCCGTTCCCGTCGATCTCGATGGCGATGGCCGCGATGAAATCCTGGCCGGCTACGCGGCCTTGAACTCCGACGGCTCCGTCCGCTGGGTCTTCGAGGCGGACCAAGGCCGAAAGAACGGCGGACACGCCGATTGCTGGCGTGTCGTCCACTTGGCTCAACGGCCCGAAGACACCCGGCTGGTCATGACCATGTGCGGCGGCAATGCCCTGGTTATGACCGACGGCGCCGGCCAGCTGGTTTGGCGCAAGACCGGTTATCACTACGAATCGGTCCACGTGGGCGAAATCCGCAACGACGTACCCGGCTTGGAGCTGGTCGTCGACATCGACCACTTGCCTGCTCCCCCCATGCCGCTTTGCCTGTTCGACCAACAGGGCAACCCGCTTGGCCAGATCAATACGGATTACACTCGCCATCACATCCTGGTCGACTGGAACGGCGATGGTCTTCAGGAGATCGGTTCTGCCCTGCCGCGGGGGCTGTTCGACGGTCGCGGTCGTCGAGTCTGCAGCTTTGCCATCGCGGAAGGCGAACGCCCGATGCTGATGGCGGACATCGACCTTACCGGCCACGGTGCGCGGGACGTGCTGCTGACAACGGTCAAACAAGACACCTATAAAGTATACTTGTACCGAAACGAAACCGCGGGCTCTCCGAGCCAGAAACGCCCGGCGGGAACGGGAAGGAATTATACCTTGTACTGACAGCGACTCGGCGATGACGACATCGGCATCGCCGGAGGCCAAGCGTTGCAAGAGGATACGTTACCGACATCGTCGCCTTTCGCTCTGCCAAAGCCGCGACCTTGATTGTTTTACCGCATCTTTCGTTCCGTCCGCGTATTGGACAAGTCGGGAGTTATCTCGTGATGAAATGGTTGCTTCCCTTCCTGGCCCCGGCCGTCTGGCTGGCTGTCGCCATGTTGTCAGGCCGTTTATGCACGGCCGTGGGCGGCACGCCGCCGAGTTCTTCTGCAAATCCGCCGGCCGCAAACGCAGCCCCCGCGGTTGCTTCGCCGCGCGAGCGGCCGGTCTATGCCAGCGTGCGGATCGCGGGCGTGCCGCACGTCAAGCAGAAGCCGGATTTCTGTGGCGAAGCCTGTGCGGCGATGGTTTTGGCCAAGCTGGGCCACCGCATCAACCAGGATGACGTGTTCGACCAGGCGGGCGTGGATCCGGAATGGGGACGCGGCTGCCATACCAAGGAACTGGCGCGGGCGCTGACGCGGATCGGGTTCGATGTGGGCACCGTCTGGCACTCCGTTGCGGCGGTCCGCGCCCAGGCGGAACTCGAGTCGCAGTTCCGTGCATTGCACGCGGATCTGGTGGCTGGCGTGCCGAATATCGTGTGTACGTATTACGACGAGACGCCGGAAACGTCAGAGCATTTTCGCCTGATTCTGGGCTACGACCACCAGACGGACGAGGTCTTGTACCACGAGCCGGCCGTGGCCGGCGGGGCTTACGCACGGATGGAACGTCCGCAATTCCTGCGGCTGTGGCCGCTGAAATACGACGCGGCTCGCTGGACGCTGATTCGCTTGCGACTGGTGCCTGGCGTCATCCGCGACGTCCATTCCACGGCCCGATTTACGGATGCGGATTATGCTCAACGCGTGATGGCCCTGCAAAGGAAAGCTCCCGAAGGCTTTGCCATCGTCGTGCAGAAGCCGTTTGTGGTGCTGGGCGACGAGCCGCTGGTCCAGGTCCGCCGCCACGCCGTCGGCACCGTCCAGTGGGCCGTCGATCGGCTGAAGCAGGACTACTTTGAGAAGGATCCCGACGCGATGATCGACATCTGGTTGTTCAAGGACCGGGACAGTTACGACAAGCACACGCGGGAGATCTTCGGCGATGCGCCGGACACGCCCTTCGGCTACTTCTCGCATCGGCACCAGGCGCTGATCATGAACATCGACACGGGCACCGGAACGCTGGTCCACGAGATCGTGCATCCCTTTATCGCGGCCAACTTTCCCGACTGTCCCGCCTGGTTCAACGAAGGCCTGGCGTCGCTGTACGAACAATGTGGCGAGTATCGCGGTCGGATCTGGGGACGCACCAATTGGCGGCTGGAGGGATTGCAAAAGACGATTCAGCCGCCGCCGGAGCCCGCGGCGGAACCCCCGGATGCCCCGTCGCCGACGGCGGGGCCCGAGAAGGTCTCCCCTCGCAAGGAGTTGCCGTCCTTCAAGCAGCTCTGCAGCACCTCGACCAACGCCTTCTACGGCAAAGACCCCGGCACCCATTATGCACAGGCCCGGTATCTGTGTTATTATCTCCAGCAGCAGGGCCTGTTGCGGGAGTACTACCAGCGTTTTCGCCGCAACGTCGTCAGCGATCCCAGCGGGTACGAAACCTTGAAATCCGTCCTGGAAATCGAGGACGAGGACGGGATGGCCAAGTTTGAGGAAGCCTGGAAGGCGTGGGTCCTGAAGCTACGATATCCGTAGGACGGTGTGGTGGTTCTACCCCGCGTGGGCGCAAGTTGGTAGACTACAAAGGGACCGGACGCCGTCAAGGAACCCGACGCGTCAGCGAGGAGGTGTGGCAGCCGGCCCACTTCTCGTTTGCGTTTCGGGTTGCCGTGGCTACGTCGAATTTTTTCCGGTCACCCCGAGCGCGACTTTCTGGCAATTCAACGTCTGGAATCCTCCCATGATGGCCCCACGAATCTGGATCGCAAGACTCGGTGCCTTGCTCGCCTTGGCTGGCGGATTGGAATGGTGTTTGGCTGCCGCCCAGGCGGAGCCGGCGGGGCCGCAGTACGAACGGGCGGTGCTGATCCGCTTCGAGGGCCCGATCACGCCGCTGTTGGAGCAATTCCTCTACCGCAAACTGGACGACGCCGAGCGGGACGGTGCGGATCTGGTCATCCTGGAGATCGACAGTCCGGGCGGGCTGGTCGAATCGAGTTTCAACATCGCCCATCGGCTGCGGGACTTGGAATGGGCGGCGACTGTGGCCTATGTGCCTCGCGAGGCGCTCAGTGGCGCCGCGATCGTCGCGCTGGGCTGCGAGCAGATCGTCATGGATCCCGACGCGGTGCTGGGCGACGCCGGACCGATCGTGTTGGGCGAGGACTTCCTGTTTCGCCACGCGCCCGAGAAAGTCCGCAGCGACTTGGCACGCAAAATCCGCGATTTGGCCGAGGGGCGGCGCCGTCCGCCGGCCTTGGCCGAGGCGATGGTGGACAAGGATCTGGTGGTCTACGAAGTCACCGACCGCCAGACGGGGGCCACGACGTTCATGTCGGAGCATGAACTCAAGTCATCCCGGAACCCGGATCAGTGGGAGCAGGGCCCTCCGGTCTTGGAGTCGCGGGAAGGCAACTTCCTGGAAGTGAATGGCCGGCGGGCGGTCGAGTTGACGCTGGCCGAAGGCATGGCGAACAGCCGCCAGGAGCTGCAGCAGCGGCTGGGGCTGGCCGAGATGCCGCGGGTGATCAAGCCCACCGGCGTGGACACGGCGGTTTACGTTCTGAACTGGCCGTGGATCACCGCCCTGTTGTTCGTCGGGGGCTTGGTGGCGTTGTACGTCGAGTTGAGTACGCCGGGCATCGGCCTGGGCGGCCTGGTCTCTCTGTTGTGCTTTGCCTTGTTCTTCTGGAGCCGCTTTCTGGGCGGCACGGCCGAAGTGCTGGAGGTCGTCCTGTTTCTGACGGGGGTGGCGTTTCTGGCCGTCGAGATCTTCGTGCTGCCCGGATTCGGCGTGGCCGGGATCACGGGGATGTTGCTGATGCTGGCCGGCGTGCTAATGGCGGGCCAGACGTTCCTGATTCCAGAGACGAGACGCGAGTGGGAGGTGTTCGGCACGTCCGTGCTGGTGCTCAGCTGTTCGGCCGTGGCGTTTGTCGCGATCGCCGGTCTGCTCAGCCGATACTTCGGCTCCTTGCCGGTATTGAACCGCCTGGTACTGCAGCCGGGCACCGCAGACACCGTTCCCCGCGTCCGGACGGCTGCGGATGCGGACAAGCCGCTGCCGATGCTGGCGCCGGACAATCCGTACGGAGTCGATGTCGGCGACTGGGGGCTGGCGTTTTCGCCCCTGCGGCCTGCCGGCAAAGCGCGGTTCGGTGATCGCTATCTGGACGTGTTGACCGACGGCGATTTTGTGGAACGCGGCCGCCAGGTGCGGATTGTCGAGATCCAGGGCAGCCGCATCGTCGTCCGCGACGTCGAGGAGGAGTAGATGCCGCCGAGGACGTTGTTTGAACAAGCCGAAGCCGACCACCTGCGGCAAGCTCAACCGCTGGCGGCGCGGATGCGGCCGACGACGCTGGACGAGTTCGCCGGCCAGCAGCATTTCCTGGGCGAGGGAAAGCTGTTGCGGCGGTTGCTGACAGCGGACCGCTTGGGCTCGGTGCTGTTCTATGGTCCGCCGGGCACGGGCAAGACCACACTGGCCCGGTTGCTGGCCACCGAGAGCCATCGCCGGTTCCGCCAGCTGAGCGCCGTGACCAGCGGCGTCAAGGATCTGCGCGAAGTCCTGACGGACGCCCGCGACGAATTGGCCACGGGCGGACGGCGGACGCTGTTGTTCATCGACGAGATCCATCGCTTTAACAAGGCCCAGCAGGACGCCTTGCTGCCGGACGTCGAGGAGGGCGTCGTGACCTTGGTCGGCGCGACCACGGCCAATCCGTTTTTCGCGGTCAACAGTGCGTTGGTCAGCCGCAGCCAGATCTTTCAATTCGAGCCGTTGTCGCCCGCCGACATCAAGACGCTGTTGCGCCGCGCCGCCGCGGACACCGCGCGCGGGCTGGGCCGGCACCAGGTCCGCCTGCACGACGACGCGTTGGACTTCCTGGCCGAGGTGTGCGACGGCGACGCGCGGCGAGCGCTGATGGCGCTGGAAATCGGCGTCTTGTCCAGCGGCCAGCGCCCCGTGGAATTCACGCGGCAGCTGGCCGAGGAGTCGGTCCAGCGAAAAGCGGTCTCCTACGACGCCACGGGCGACGCCCACTACGATACGATCAGTGCGCTGATCAAGAGCATCCGCGGCAGCGATCCGGATGCCGCCCTGTATTGGCTGGCACTGATGCTCGAAGCCGGCGAAGACGTGCGTTTCCTCTGCCGGCGGCTGATCATTCTGGCCAGCGAGGACATCGGCAATGCCGACCCGCAGGCCCTGCCCTTGGCCGTCGCCGCCATGCAAGCCTGCGAGTTTATCGGGCTGCCGGAATGCCAGCTGACGCTCAGCCAGGCCGTTACCTACTTGGCCTGCGCGCCCAAGTCGAATGCCGCCACGACGGCGATCGGCGAAGCGCGGCGCGACGTCCGCGAGGGGCGTGTGCTGCCGGTGCCCGTGGCGTTGCGCGATGCGCACTACGCCGGTGCCGACCGGCTGGGGCACGGCAAGGAGTATCAGTATGCGCACGATGCCGAGGGCGGCGTGGCCGCCCAGGACTATCTGGGCGTCGACCGCGAGTACTACCGGCCGGTGGAACGGGGATTCGAGGCCGAACTGGCTCGGCGATTAGCGGTCGTGCGGCAGACGCTGCGGAGAGGGAAGGAAGCGTGAATTCCGTTCCACGAGGACTCGTTCTATTCGGAGCGGTTCGCGGTTGATCCTGCAGCCTGCGGCAGCCCGCGGCCCTCGATCAGGGTGACGAACTGGTCGACCGGGACATCGGAGAACACCTCCACCCCGCCGCCGATCCAGCGAATCTTCACCTGCTCGACCCGCTCCCGCGGCCCCAGCCCAAAGTGCAGACGCGAGCCAAAGTGGCTTTGATATCCCCGCCCCGCGTGGACCTCGTCCACCAGCGTCAAGTCTCCCGCCCGGACCCAGACCCGGGCGCCCACGCCATCGCGGTTCGTCGTGGTGCCTCGCAAGCGGATCTGCAGCCAGCGGTTCTGCGACCCCGACTCCTGCAGTATATTCCGCAAGATCGTCGGTCCTGCTCGCGAATTCAGGACCACCGCGTCGATATCGCCGTCGTTGTCCAGATCGTCAAACACGGCCCCCCGGGCACTGTGCGCCGCGGTTTGACGGATGCCGCATTGGTCGGAAACCTCGGCGAATCGCCCATCCCCCTGGTTCCGCAGCAGCACATTCCACGTGCGGTATGACGTCGTCGGATCGTAGTGATCGATGAGATCCTGCAAATGGCCCATCGCCACAAACAGGTCGCGGTAACCATCGTTGTCGAAATCGATGAACCCGCAACCCCACTTCACGTTGTTCACCGTCGCCTGTCCGGCATTGCTCCGCCGCGTGACGTCCTCGAAGATGCCGTGTCCCAGGTTTCGGTACAAGACGGGCAGCTCCGTCTGGTACGAGGTCTGGTAAAAGTCGAGAAGACCGTCATTGTCGTAGTCGCCGCAGTCGACCCCCATGCTGCCCAACGGTGTCCCTTCGCCGTTGTACTTGAACCCCAGCTCCAAGGCGACCTCCCGGAATTTGCCGGTGCCGTCATTCTGAAAGCAGGAGTTCCCGTAGACGTCGTTCAACACGAAGATATCGGTGTCCCCATCGTCGTCGTAGTCCGCGCACACGGCCCCCATGCCTTTCCCCGGATGGCGCGTGATCCCCGCCACGTCGCTGACGTCCGCAAACGTACCGTTACCGTTGTTGCGGAACAGGGCGTGCAGTTCCGGCGGGTAGACCTTGGGACCCGCGTATTCCTCGTACGGGCCTTGATGAAACGAAATATGCGAATCGAACGTGAACTTGACATAGTTGCCGACGAATAGATCGAGGTCACCGTCGCCGTCGATATCCAGAAAGCACACGCCCGCGCCCAGTTTGTTTCCGTCGGCGACCCCCGCGGTCGCCGTCACATCGCTGAACGTGCCGTCCCCGTTGTTGTGATACAGAACTTTCGGACCGAAAATGCTCACGTACAGGTCCGGAAAGCCGTCGTGATCGTAGTCCGCCACGGTCGCCCCCATGCCGTAGCCAGCACACGCCACCCCGGCCAACTCGGTCACGTCCTGAAACTGCCAACGGCCGAGATTTCTGTAAAGCGCGTGATGCGGCGCCTGGCCGGCTGGCGCGCCCGGCAGCGGCGCACCGTTGGGAAAGTAGATATCGATCAGCCCGTCGCCATCGAAGTCGAGTGTGGCCAAGCCGGCGGTCACCGTTTCCGGGATATAGTGCCTGCCGCTGGACCCGTCGGTATGGACAAACGTGATCCCCGTCTGGTCGCTGACTTCGCGGAGCTGGATCGGGCAGGGAGCCTCGGCGATGCCCGCTTCACCAGCCTTTCCGTCGTCCGAGCCCGACCTTTCCGACGGCGCGCGGGCCGGACGGAATACGATGCACACGCCCCACCCCGCAATCGCCGCCACGATTGCCAGCAGGCAAGCTCCGATGATTGCCGGTGGTCTTTTCATGTGGCACTCAGGGTTCCTCTTTCGCGTCGACCTTGGTTTTGGGCTGCGACCCGCCGGACACCTGCCGCTGTGGCTGCTCCTGTTTCGGGTTGATCGCCAAAGCGGCCTGGAACCAAACCCGAGCCAGGTCCGGACGGTCCAACTGGCCCGCCAAGATGGCCAGTTGGCAACGGACGTCGGCGTTATTCGGTTCTGCCGCGGCGGTCTCGTGCAGTTCCGAGAATTGCAGGCGTAGCTGTTTGATCTCGGCGGCGATCCGGGCCTGTTCGTCCGCGTTCTGCGAGTCGCCCAGCCGGCGGTAGGCCTGCCCTAGCTTGTACCGTACGGTGTAGTCCTTGGGATAGCCTGCCGCAGCCTGCGAGAGCACTCTCACAGCGGCTTCGACATTGCCCTCGTCCAGGAAGATTGTCCCTTGAAGGAGCAACGCCCGCAAGTTGGCTGGCGCAGCTTCCAGTGTCTGCTCGATCCGTCGACGAGCTTCAACGAGGTTGCTGCTGCCGTAGTGGCATTCCGCCTCCAAGGCCCACCGATTCGGCGCCGGCCGGCATTCGGCCAAGGCCGCCAAGGCGTCCTGGTGCTGTCGCAGTTTCACGTGGCATTCGGCCAGTTCCAGGAGGATTGTCTCGCGATCCGCTTGCTGAGGGTTGCGGCGCAGCGATTCTCGGTAGCTTCGGACCGCTGCCGCAAAGTTCTCGAAGTCCTTCTGAATCAAGCCCATGAGCCGGTGCGGGCGGGCGTCTGACGGATCCAACTCGCTCACCCGCACCATGTGCCGCATGGCCTGGTCGCGCAGCCCCAGATCGTAATAGGCTGCCGCCAGCCAACGATGCGCATCGATGGAATCGGGCTCCGTGCCCAGCACCTGGACGAGCAGTCCGATGGCCGCCTGAAAGTTTTGCACGCGGTACAATGCCTCGCCGGAGTGGAGGAGCGTCCGAACTCGCAATTCCGGGTCGTCCACCGAGTGACCGAACTCATCCAAGGCAGGAAAAAAACGCTGCTGCTGAACCAGCAACACGCCGCGCAGGAAGTGGCACTGCACCGTGTAGCCGGGGGTCGTTTCCAGGGCGTCGAGTTCCCGCTGGACTCGATCAAAGCGTTGGGCATCCACCGCCGCCAGCGCCCGTGCGAATCGTTGCGACCCCTGGCGTGCGTGCCACCAGGCCCAACCGCCGAACATTGCGGACGCGGCCAGCAGGCCAGCAAAAACGAGGATGGTTGGACGGCGGAACGGGCCCGAGAGGTAGGGGCGTTCAGGGCTTGTGTCGGTCATTGTTGTCTCCGGGGTCGGTGGTATGCTGGCTTGCCGCTGATTACCCCGTCATGAAGGTACGTCAGGCTGAAAGTCCGACGTACGTGGTCTTCTTCCTGGCCGGGCCATTCACGGTCCGATATCGCTGGCAGGAGCCCCCGTCCGCTCGGACGATCTGGCGGCCAACACGCGATGTTGTGCGGCCAACGCCTGGTTCCCCGCCGTCGCGTAGCATTCCGCCAACAGTTCGTGAGTCGGGCGGTGGTTGGGGGCGCAATCCAAGGCGGTTCGCAGCCAGCCGACCCCCTTGCCGGTCAGCCCCTGCTCGATCAGGATCCTCCCGGCTTCGCACCGCAACTCGGCGTCGTTCGGCTTCTCGATCAAGGCTCGCTGAATGTCCCCCAAGCGATTGTACTTGACCTGGATCTCCGCGGCACGGTCGAAGTGGAACTTGGCGCGTTCCGCTTGCCCAACACGCGTCAACGCCGCGGCCAGCACACGATGGATGGGGATCTCGGCGGGCGCCAACTGAACCGCCTCTGTGAGCGCCTCGATCGCCTCCTCGGGTGTGCCTTCGGCCAGCAAGAGCCGCCCCCGTTCCGTCAACGCGTCGGCCCGTGGCTTTGGTTCCGGATGCAGAGCCAGGGCGGCCGCCACGCACCGCCGAGCCTCGGCGGCATCCCCTTGCGATTGCGCACAGCGAGCTGCTCCGACGAATGCTTCGGCATCCCCCGCATCGGCGGCCAGGCACGCCCGATAGTGCGAGTTCGCCTCGTCAACCGCACCCTGCCGGAACAGCAACTCGGCCAACTTCAGGCGTGCCTCGCGAGAAGCGGGAAGACCTTCCACCGCCGCGCGATAGTCCTCGATGGCCGCGGGAACCTGGTCCAGCTGGTCATAGACGTAGGCCCGCATCATCCGAGCCTGCGGGGCATTGGGTCGCCATCGCAGCCACATGTCCAGGCATCGCCAGGCATCCCGGAGACGGTAGGAAGCCAAATAGCCTCGGGCGATGGCCTCATAGATCTCCTCGGCCACCTGGTCCGGTGGGTCGTGAGCGATCGTTTCCATCAAGCGTTCTCGAACCGTGTCCACATCGCCGGTCTGCGCAACCGCCTGCCAGTTCTGACGCTCCAGTTCCTCGGCAGGCCAGTTCAAGTCCGCGGCCCGCTGCAGGCAGCGGCGAAACGCCTCGAATTGGCCCGCCCGCCGATAGGCTACGGCCAGCAGATACTGCACCTCGGCGCGGTGGGGTTGGATCTTTTCCGCCACCTGAAGGGGAACCAAGGCGGCGCGCGGGTCCCCCCGCTCCAACGCTTGACGCGCCGTGTTCAGATGGTGTGTCACGCGACTCCAGGGCCAAAGGAAAGCCGCGATGACCACGACCATCACCGGCAAACCGGCCACCACGAACCAACGCCACCCCAGGGCACGATTCCCGGAGAGTTCCGAGGCGCGCGAGACTCCGGGAAACGGGCCCAAGTCCGGATTGACCGTGTCCGGCGGCGGCGTTGGTTCGTTCATCGCCTCCGCGTCCGTCAATCGCTTAACTGGAATTCAAACACGTTCTTGGACTTGTCGCCGGTGACTTCCGCCTCCAAACCGCTGGTCTGCGGGGCCGCGTACTTGGCGGGACACTCGTTCTTTGACGTCGGCATCTGGCCGGAAGCCATCATGTTCTTCATGTCTTCCGGTTTCAGGTTCGAGGTGTCGCCCGACGAACTGATCTTCGTGATGCCTACCGTGTACCTGCCTGGAGCCACGCCGGCAAGTTCTCGGGTGTTCACCGAGAATTCCCCGTTATCGTCCGTCACCCCGATGGCCGGCGTTCCCTGGGTGGGCACAAAGGTGACCGTTGCCCCTGCCAGCGGCTGCCCCCGATAGGTTACCTTGCCCGTGGCAGGCACGAGTCCGGAACTGTTGCCGCAACCCAACACGACGGCGCACGCGGCACCGCAAACGACAAACTGTAGCATTCGCCGAAACATGTCCTATTCCTCTCCGCAAGCGATCTTAGAAACCGACCTCTTGGCCATCTCTGCGCCCGCCCAGCCGTTGATACATCATGTAATCAATCGAATCGGACAAGAACCGAGAACTTCCATCCACCAGCAAAAACTGGGCTCCGCCGGGGTGTTGCGAGCGGAATCCCCACGAGTAGTTCCAGTTGCTCTGCGTCGTACAGGCGGGATTGGAAATCTTGTTCGAGTTGGGGCAAGTCGTCATGTCGTTCAGCGGAACCGATGTCGAGGAGTGGGCGTTGCCGCTGCCGTTGTGACTCCACCAGCCTTCCCGGTGGTCCGTACATTCCGGGAGGATCTCGCCAACCAAGATGGTGTTGGCGGTTCCATCCTTCACGGAAGCCATGTTCACGCGCAACCCGAAACGGCTGAACATCCCCGAGATGTCCCCCGAGTTCGGGCTGTTCCCGTGACCTGCCTGGCCTCCCGGATTCTCGAAATTCACGCCGACATTGGCGAGGGATCCACCATTGAAGAAGACGTTGCAGGCACCATTGGCCGAGGGAGTCTGCTGCGACCCCAGACTTCCGGTATAATTCGTCTGCGCCCAACCGCTGTTGAAGTCCTCGAAAGCGTCCGACGGACAGCGGGTATACGGAACCTGGATCGACTCGCGAGCCAACCTTCCGCCGAGCCCGATGGGAGCAGCCCAATAAGGCTGTCTGCTCGGCTGGGAGTCCGCCCAGCCCTTCGCCTCGTCCCACAGTTGGCTCTGTTCCGCAAAGGGCAGAATGCGAACCTGCCAGCCGATCCACGGGAAATCGTTCCAGGCCGCGGCTCCCATGGGGAAGAATTTGTACGTGTCGTGATAGTTGTGTATCGCGATGCCGAACTGCTTTAGGTTGTTCGTACATTGCGTCCGCCGCGCGGCTTCCCGAGCGGCCTGAATCGCCGGCAACAGCAAAGCGACCAAAATTCCGATGATGGCGATCACCACCAATAATTCGACGAGGGTAAACGCGCCTCGTCCCCGTAGGAAACGAAACATACAACGACCCTTTCATGAAAGAACACGAGGAGGAACAGATAGTCCGAATTGAACATGCACGCCAGACCAGGCGAAACAACGAGAGTTCCCCAAAACCCTGAAATAGCACCGTTAACGTAGCAATCCACGGCTACGATGTCAATAAAAATACCTAAAATCCTGCTTGAAGGGGCAACGGTTTTGGGGGAATTGAGCCCCTGCGATCATTACCACGGGCCAGCCGGATGCATTTGCCGATGCTCGCATTGACCGCATTTCGCAGCGTTGCGATCATGGTCGCACCCCTGTAAAGGTGCAGTTTTCTGGGAGGTCCGCGGGGTCGGGGCTTGTTGGAGTGTGAATCGAGACGGCCGTTGACGGAAACCTTGGTTCCGCAGGCGTCTTTAGCGGCTGGCCTTCAAAGCATCGCACAGCATTCGCAACTCGAAGCGGGCAGCTCCTGGTTCGTTGGCGGCGGAATAACGCTGTACTTTGTTGAGTCGGTGAAGCGCCAACTGGAATTCGTCGCTGCTCAAAGGCAACGTCTGCAGTATGCCCCTGGCATTCAGCCAGGCGTCGGACATCGCAACGGTTTTCGCCGGACCGTCGATCACCGCTTGAAGACCCACCAGCAGATGGGTACAGATGTCTTGCAATATGGTCGCTGACGGTTGTGGCCGCGAATCCATGGGCGGAATTCCTCAATGTCGCACGGACGGTTCGATCGGTTCCAAGTTGGCAACGTGTCGCTCTTCCTTAACACTCGCAAAATAGCTCTGACACCCGCCACGGCGGGGGAAAAATACCGCCAGAAACACCCGTCTTCCAGGTTTACATGGCGGGGCGCGAAGGTAGAATCGTTGACCAGGCGATCAATTCAGGGGGTCAATATGTCTTCCCACGATTCCGTGACGGAATGGCTGCGAGAGCTGAAGCAGGGCGATTCCTCTGCGGCGCAGAGATTGTGGCAGCGCTACGTCGAACGCCTCATCCGCCTGGCCCAACGGAAGCTCGGCGGCATCCCCCGTCGCATGTGTGACGAGGAAGATGTCGTGAGTGCCGCCTTTGCCAGTTTCTGTCAGGGCGTCGAGGCAAGACAGTTCGGCCGGCTCGACGATCGGGACGATCTTTGGCAAATCCTGGTCGTTCTGACCGATCGCAAAGCCAACGATCAGAAGCGGCGACATCTGGCTGCCAAACGCGGCGGCGGCCGAGTCCGCGGGGAATCGGTGTTCGAGGCCGGTAACTCGGGCGAAACCTCCCTGCCCGGGATCGGCCACATCTTGGACAGCGCCCCGACCCCGGAATTTGCCGCCGAAACGCTAGATCAACTCCGCGCGCTGTTGCACGCACTCCAGGACGACACGCTTCGGCAACTGACGATCGCCAAGTTGGAGGCTCGCAGCAACGAGGAGATCGCACAACAGCTCGGGATCAGCTTGAGGTCGGTCGAACGCCGCCTGAGCCTCATTCGGCAAATCTGGCAGGAGAAGCTCCGTGAAGAGCAAGAATGACTGGGAATTGCCGGTTGACTTGGCGCGACAGGTCGATGCCCTGTGCCTGGAATTTGAACAGGCGTGGCAGGCGCATGACGCCCCATGTCTGGAAGACTACCTGATCTTGGCACCGGACCAAGCGCGTCGCGTCGCGTTGCGCGAGTTGATCGCCCTGGAGGTTGACTTGCGCCGGGCCGACGGCAGCCAAGCGGATCGCCAGGAGTATCAAGCCCGTTTTCCGGATGATCGCGAGGCGGTGGATGCCGCGTTCGAGCTCCTCGGAGGCCGCGATCGAAGGGGTACGGCCTGGCAATGGACGGAACCCCACAGCACCACCAGGTTTCCCTCTTCGCTCGCGGACCGGCCGGAGCCGGACGGCGAGGCAGTCGAAGTCTCCGATGCGTTTGGCCGTTATCGCATTCAAAAGCTCATCAGCCGCGGGGGGTTCGGCGAGGTGTACCTGGCCTTGGATACCCAGCTGAATCGCAGCGTCGCCTTGAAAATGCCGCGCCGCGATCGCTTTCATTCCCAGACGGAACTGGCAGCGTTTGTCGCCGAGGCGCGCACGACCGTGCAACTGAAGCATCCAGGCGTACTGCCGGTGTATGATGTCTTCGGGACGGCCACGCAAGTCGTCATCGTGCAGCCATACCTACCCGGAGGAGACCTCGCATCGCTGCTCAAGCCGGGGGGCTTGCCGCCGGAGCAGGCTGCCGAGTTGCTGGCCACTGTCGCCGAGACCGTGGCCTTTGCCCATTGTCAAGGTGTCATTCATCGCGACCTGAAGCCCAGCAACATCCTGCTGGACGAGCAGGGGCGGCCGCTGGTCGCCGATTTTGGGCTGGCCTTGCACGAGAGCATCCAGCGACTCCATCGTGGTGACCGCTCCGGAACCCGGTACTATCGGTCTCCCGAACAGGTCCGCGGTGAAGCGCATCGGATGGATGGGCGGAGCGATATCTGGAGCCTGGGTGTCATGATGTACGAGATGCTGAGTGGGCGTCGGCCCTTCGCGGCCCCGGAGCCTTGCGAGCTGGATGACGAAATCCTCTACCGCGATCCTTGGCCGTTGCGGATGCGCGACGCCGGCATTCCCGCCGAGCTTGACCGGATCTGCCTGAAATGCCTTGGAAAACGGGTGTCCGAGCGTTATTCCAGCGCGGCGGAGTTGGCAGAGGACATTCGCCACTGGATCGCAGGCGACCCGTCGCTCCCGACGCCGGCCAACAACAAAGCGCCCCTGGTTCCCCGGGGCCTGCGTTGTTTCGACGAGCAGGACGCGGAATCGTACCTGGATCTGCTGCCGGGGCCCAAGGATCGCACGGGGCTGCCGGAGAGTATTCGCTTTTGGAAGACTCGGATCGAGCCGACCGACGCAGATCGCGCCTTTCCCGTCGGGATGCTCTACGGGCCGAGCGGCTGCGGGAAGACGTCTCTCGTCAAAGCCGGCCTGTTGCCGCGATTGGCGGAACACGTGATTCCCGTCTATGTCGAGGCGACGGCGGACGATACGGTCCTGCGGCTGCTGAAGCGATTGCGAAAAGTTTGCCCCGAGAGCGAAGCGGACGTTTCGTTGCCCGAATTCCTGGGCTTCGTCCGCGAAGGCCGCTGGCTTCCCCGCGGCAAGAAAGTGTTGCTTGTCGTCGATCAATTCGAACAGTGGCTGCACGGCCAACGCGGCGGGCAGGACACGCAGTTGGTCGAGGCGATCCGGCAGTGCGACGGGGCGCGGGTGCAGTGTTTGCTGCTGGTTCGCGACGACTTTTGGTCCGCCACAAGTCGGTTCATGCGCGACCTCGAAATCCGCCCCGTGGACGGAGAGAATCTCGCCTTTGTCGATCGTTTCGACCTGTTGCACGCGCGGCGCGTGCTGGCGGCGCTGGGGCAGGCCTACGGCCGGCTTCCCGCGGAATGGGCCGGGTTGACGGACGAACAATCGCAGTTCCTCGAGCGCGTCGTGGCCGATTTGGCGCAGGATGGCAAAGTGGTCTGTGTCCGCTTGGCCCTGTTTGCCGACATGATGCGAGGCCGGCCCTGGACCACGAGCAACCTGCGCCAGGTGGGCGGCGCCGAAGGTTTGGGCGTCACCTTCCTGGAGGAGATGTTCGGCGCCGCCACGGCACGAGCCGAGTACCGCTGTCACCAAACGACGGCCCGCGCGATCCTGCAAGCCCTCTTGCCGGAGACCGCCACCGACATCAAAGGCGGGATGCGGTCGTACGCGGAACTTCTCGAGGCGGCCAACAGCTCCAATCGCGCGGCGGATTTCGACGACGTGGTGCGTATGCTCGACAGCGAACTGCGTCTGATCACCCCCACCGATCCCGAAGCGCGAGACGCGGGGGCCAGCGTCTCCGCCGAGGATGGCTCGAACGCGCGCGGCAAGTATTACCAACTGACGCACGACTATCTGGTGCCTGCCCTGCGGGAGTGGCTGACGCGCAAGCAAAAGGAGACCCGCCGCGGCCGCGCGGAAGTCTGCCTGGCGGAACGCGCGGCGGAGTGGAATCTCCGTCGCGACAGTCGCCATTTGCCGTCTTTCTGGGAGAGTCTGACCATTCGGCGATTGACCAAGCGAAAGCACTGGACGGATACCCAGCGTCGTATGATGCGGCAGGCGGGCCGGTATTACGGCATTCGCGCCGCCGCGCTTGCGGTGATCTTGAGCTTGGTGGGATGGGCGAGCTACGAAACCAACGGGCGCTATCAAGCCGCGACGAAAGTCGCCGGCCTCCTGTCGGCGGAGATTCGAGACGTGCCTGCGCTGCTGCCGGAATTGCGGCCGTATTTTCGCTGGGCCAGGCCACACCTGGTGGACGCTCGTCGCGACTCGGATCCGAAGAAGCAACTGCACGCCAGCCTTGCGCTGTTGCCCGCCGATGCCAGTCAGCGCGAGTTCCTCCGACAGCGGCTGGTAGACGCCGGGCCGGAAGAGGGCCGCATCATTTGCCGTGAGCTGAAGAAATTTGCCGGGGACCAGATCGTTGGCGGGGACCAGATCGAGGAATTCTGGGGCTTGGTCGCGGATGCGACGCTCGACGGCAAAGCACGATTCCGCGCGGCCTGTGCGCTGGCGTTCTGGAATCCCCACGATCGTCGTTGGCGTTCGCACGCCCCGGAGATTGCCGCCTGGCTGGTCTCGGAAAACCCGTTGTTCGTCGGACAATGGATCGAGTCGCTCCGCCCCGTGGCCGCGCTGCTCGTCACGCCGTTGGGCGATCTCTATCGTCGCAGCGAGCAACAGCAGGTCCGTGCCAACGCCCTGCTGGTGCTCGCCGAATACCACCGCGAGGACTGGCGGGAACTGCTGGAGCTCAGCGGCGACGCGCGGCGGTCTGAACTGGCGATCCCGGCGTCCTCGCTGCGACGCTGGGCCTCCCAGGTGGTCCCCACGCTGCGGGCACAGTTGGTGCAGCCCTTTCCTGCCAAGACTGCGGAGACGGACAAGGATGGCCTGGCGAAAAGGCAGGCCAATGCCGGAATTCTCTTGTGCCTGATCGGCGCGGCACACGAGGTGTGGCCGTCCTTGACGCAAGCGGACGATCCGCGCATCCGCACCAGCCTTGTGCATGGCTTCGCCCCGGCCGGCGTCGATCCAGCGTTGTTGGTGTCCCGGCTGACCGCCGAAGACGATGCCTCGGTCCGTCGGGCGATTCTGTGGAGCCTGGGGCAATACGAAGCGTCTGTCCTCACGCGACGGCGCTGTGACGATCTGGCGCCCCGTCTGGTGGAGATGCTCCGCAACGACCCCGATGCGGGCCTGCACAGCTCGGCCGAGTGGCTGCTTCGCAAGTGGGGTTACGAGGAGCTTCTCACGTCGGCCGAGACGCCGTTGAAGCAGGAACCGCTGCGCCCCGATCGGAATTGGTATCACACTTTGCAGGGCCACACGCTGGCGATCGTGCGAGGGCCCGTCCGGTTTCGCATGGGCTCGCCTCGCGAGGATCCCGACGGTCGACCCGAGGAACCGCTTCGCGACGAAGCGATCGACTGGTCGTTCGCGATCACCACCAAGGAGTTGAGCTTGAGGCACTATCGCCGATTTGCGCCGGAACACTTGGCGGGGCGAGGCGACGTTCGCAGCCTGGAAGCGCCGGTGGGGCGCGTCTCGCTGATGAACGCCATGGCTTACTGCCGGTGGCTCACGCAACAGGAGGGACTTCCCGATTCGGAGATGTGCTACGTGCCGGCCGAGGACGGCAGCCTGCAGGTCGCCCCCGACTGGTTGGCGCGCCAAGGGTACCGGTTGCCGACCGAAGCCGAATGGGAATGTGCCTGCCGGGCAGGGACCACCACGCGCCGTTATTTCGGGCACAGTCACGAGTATCTGGCGTCCTATGCCTGGTATTTGGGCAACAGCGATGGCGCGGCGATGCCTTGTGGGTTGCTTCTGCCGAATGACTTCGGCTTGTTCGACATGCACGGAAATGTTGCCGAATGGTGCCAGAACCGCTATCACGCGCACGGCGAGTCTGCGGGGGATCTCCGAGCCGACGATCTGTGGCATACTTTGCGCAGCAGCGATTACGGCGGGATTCCAACGACGCATCGCGCCGCCGCACGCGCAAGTTCGTCCCGGATTGCGCAATTCGAGTCCCTTGGTTTCAGGCTGGCGAGGACGATTCCCAAATCCATGATAGACCCCCAATAAGGAAGGCTCATGAAATCCCCAGGTTCGGAACAAGACTTTGCGGCGAATTCCATCTCCACGGGCTACTGCCACCAGCGTTGGGACGGCACCGGTTGGGAGGACGTGTCTTGGCACTGTGTGTACCCTTACATCTCGCCGGGGCGAAACCACCCCCCGACGGGAAGCCCGGGGGACGTGGGGGATTTTGCCTGCGTTGCCCCGTTCCGGCAATTCGGGGGCGAAGCAACGGGCACGGATTTTTCGTTTCGTCCCCCCGAGGATGAGCTTCACGAACCGCTCGAGTCTGCCGTTCGGCCGGATTCGGGTCCTGTTTCCAAGCTGAATCTGCTCTATCACGTCTATCCGAATGCGGCCAATGACGTGTGGTTGAGGAACATTCGGCAACTACGGAAACGTCTCGGGATCTTCAACGGCCGCAAGGTGGTGGCGATCGCCGTAGGACCGGGGTTGGTGCATCCCGATCTAGTCCAGCAGGCGCTCGCCTGGCCAGGACTGGAGTGCCTGGCGGTTCCCAACGACCGGGCCGTCGGCCAAGTTGCATCGTTCCGGCGTTTGCTCGAGACGGTCTTTTCCCGAGACCCGTTGGAAGCCACGTTCTATGCGCATACCAAAGGCGTAGCGAACGGTTGCCAAGACCCCCAGGCGATCGAGTACTGGCGGAACGCAATGTACGCGGCGCTGCTGGACGATCCAGCCCGGGTCAAGCAGGCGTTGCAGCACTATGCCGCCGTCGGCGCCTGCAAGACCGTGCATCCTCGCCAGCGAATCTTCCCCTCGGGGATTGCCTGGGCGCATTGGCACTTTGCCGGCACCTTCTTCTGGTTCCGGCACGACCGCGTGTTCGGCGACTTTCGCTGGCCGTTCATCCCGCACGACTACTACGGCGCCGAAGCCTGGTTGGGAGGGTTTCTCGAACCCGAGGAAGCGACCAGCCTGCTGCAGCCGCGGCCCGAAGACGATCTGACTTGGACGGGCTACGATCGAAATCTGTGGACGCAGCCGATTCCTGATCCGCCGTTGCCTGCCGACGACGCATCGCGGTTCGGCGATCACAGGATCTCCGTGGTCATTCCCTGCAAAGGCCGCCTCGCACACCTGCGTCAGACGTTGCCCTATTGGCTCGCCCAGGAAAACAAGCCCCACGAAATCCTCGTGGTCGATTACGGCTGTCCCGAGCGGTGCGGCGATTGGGTCAGCCAGAACTATCCGGGGATTCGAGTCATCCGCGTGGCCAACAACGTCGAACACTTCAATATCTCTCGAGCCAGAAATGCCGGAGCCTTGCAGGCGACCGGCAACTACCTCTGCTTCGCAGACGCCGACTTTGTCGCCCCGCCCGACTATTTGGAACGGGTCGGCAGGCAACTGCTCGCCGGTCACAATCTGGTCTGCATCGCCCACTATGACAGCGGCGAATTGGGACTCAACGGAATCTGCACGACCTCGGCAGCGTTGTACCACCAGCTTCGCGGCTACGACGAGAGCAACACGACCTATGGCTTCGATGACACGGATTTCTACGGCCGCTGCAAGGCGGCCGGGGCTTCGCTGGGCTACCTGCACAATTGCCAATGCATCAGCCACACGGACGAGGAGCGGATGCAATTCTATCCGGATCGTGACAAGGAACAGGCCCTACGGAAGGCTGCCCTTTGGCTGGCCGACACGTCGCGTGAGATCAATCCAACCGAATACGGACAGCTCTAAAGGAACTTGCACGGACGCAGGGGCCTGGCTCACGGACCAAGGGTTTGACACACAGATAGTCGGCCACGGGTTGTTGGATGACGCGCAACTGCTCGTGCGTGATCTCGATATCGCGTGCCTGGGCCATCTGTTCCGGGGAAAGCTGAACCTCACCACTTTCAGAAAGCAAGACGATTCGGTCGCGTACGCCGGGCCACCGCCGCTGAACCCGTGTGGGGACCGGTTCCTACTGCCCCATGACCGTGACCATCACGGTCCGCCGTCGCGGGCGCACGTCGCACTCCAGGTGGATGATCTGCTGCCATGTGCCCAGCATCGGCTTGCCATCGGTCACAGGGACCGAGAGCGACGGCCCCAAGAGCGTGGCCTGCAAGTGCGAATGACCGTTGCCGTCATGCCAAGCCTGTTCGTGGCCGTAGTCGCGGCTCGGCGGGATCAGGCGATCGAGCATTTCGGGCAGGTCGCCCTGCAGGCCCGGCTCAAACTCGATCGCGCCGACCGCCGCCGTGCTGCCCACGCAGAACACTTGGACGATGCCCGCTTTGACACCCGACCGACCGATGATCGCGGCGACCTGATCGGTGACATCGACCATGTGCCGGTGGCCCGTCGTCTGGAGGGAGAATTGTTCCTGGTGGATCACGGCAGCTATCCTTGGGGTTCAGTACGTGGAGCGACTTGCTATCGTCGGAAATCTTCTCCCGGGTTCAGCCGATGCACGTCCAGGTTATCAAACCAGCAGGCGTCCTCGTCGGCGATTTGCCCGGTGACGTTCAGCAGCACGATCAAGCGGCCTACGCCCTCCGGCACGGTCACCACCCCGAACGCCGACTGCCATTGGCCGTCGCCCGACTCGAAGGAAAACGTCTGATCCAGCGGCTCCTGCTTCCAGCGTTCTTCGGCGGTTTGCCAGCGAATGACCAGCGTCGGCTGCGACTGGCCCCGCGGTCGGCAGGAGACTTTGATGGCGTATTCTTCGCCCGGTTGGACGGTCAACCCCTGGATGAAGCAGCCCCACTTCACTTTTGTAGCCCGCCCGGAGCCCTGGCCGATCTCGGCATCCCAGGCGAACTTGCCCGTTGGGTTCTTCTCGTCCTGCCAAGCCCCGAACTCCGCGGGCAGCGAACCCAGCTGGGGACTCGCGGCCTGGCCAAAGTCGGCGTTCTTGGCCAGGTTGATCAGCTGACCGGACTTGGAAAGTTCTGCCAACTCGGCCTTGGCCGCCGCCAGAGGGTTGCGCGTGTGCGCAATGGCGCGCGTGATCCCCGGCATGGCTTCTTCCCACAGTCGGCCTTGGCCCACCGTGTTTGGCAAATCCCGCCGTGGTCCCCACCAGCGACACTGTTCGCCGTAGATCCACACGTACTCGTCGGCCGCATCGCGGGCAAAGGCCAGGTTCCGTTGCAGCCGCGCCAAACGCGAACCGTTCAAGGGCGGGAAGTAATAGCGATTTCCTTCCTCGTTCAAGTACATGTCCAGGTAGAAACCGAATCCCGCCTGCACCTGCTGGCGATACCTGGCGCGGTTCTCCGGCGACACCAACCGGACGCCGGCGCCGTGCCAGGAACGCATCTCGTGGGCCGCCTGCAGATAGGCTTCGGCCGAGTCCATGTAGTAACCGTTTTCGCAGCCGTCGACCAGGATCATCTCGGGCGGCAAGGCGTCCAACATGCCGTCGATGAACGCCGGCAGCAACCCATAGCCGGAGGCAGCCAGGAGAGTCTCCGGTTGTGTGCTGCGTCCCGCTTTGAAGTTGATGCTGTTCAGCCACAGGGCCAACAGCACAGCGTCCGGGAATTCCTGGGCCACGGCTTGCACGAATTGGGTACCGCGGCGCCGGGCCAGCTGCGCCGCATCCGCAAACGTCCGCTGCCTGGCAGCATCAAACCGGAACTGGGCCGCACCGTAGGACTCGAAGTCGATGGCCAAGCCCTTGCCACCGCCCTGCTTCATCAACCATGCACAGTGGCCGGCCTTCTCGGCCAGCGCCGCCCAACCGGCGTCGTCGTCCCAGGCCAGGTTGCCGGGCGTCGCGTTGAAACGCACGAAATTGTCCTTGAATCGCTCAAAACGGCAAGCCTGCAGATCGGCGAGCGCCGGCTTCAGCCAATCGCGTTTCCACGGTTTGGCGTCCCAGATCGATTCGCTGCTGAGTCGGACCCCCTGGTCGTCCTGCGCCTCGACGCGGAACATGACGCCGTCAAAGGGCGTGGCCTGTTCCATGTCTCGCCAGTGCTCGCGAAGGTCGGCGGTGGAAGGGATGTCCCAGCCCAATTCGATGAACTTCTTCTGGTTCGATGACGCGGCTCGCACCGTCGGGTGCCCAAGCGCGACAAGCAGGAGCAGGGCCGTGTAACGCAGGCGAAGTCGTGGGTTCATGGTGGCGTCCTTGGGGATAACAATGCCGGATTGCGGTTCACTTCACGCGAACCGAACTCAATCGGTACAGCCGGTCGGTCAGCGCGTCGATGGCCAAGCGGATGGTAGGCTGCTCGCTGGTTGGGTCCACCAGGGCCGGCGCCTCGTTGTTTCCGCAGAATGCGATCGAATGCGGCGAGTTGAGCCGTTGCCCGTTTCGCCTTCAGACCGCGAAGTATCTCGAAGCGGGTCACTAAGGAGATCGTGAATTGCTGATGGTCCGCCAAATAGGTGCGAGCCCGGTTCAATGCAGTCGGGTTCTTTCGTATCAACCCTGAAAGAACGTCCGTGTCCAGCAGCGTCTTCGGCTCCATCAGTCATCGCTCCCCTGGCCGAAAAAGCTGCGGCGGTCCAGAGCGATCCCTTCGATTTCCGTGATCTCACCGTCCGATAGCCCGTCGTAGACGGACGCGGCAAGCCGCAGGGCTTCGGGATCGCCTTCGTCATCGACGGTGATTCGGACACGCTTTCCCTCCGTGATCGCCAGCCGTTCGCGACGAAGGGGCCGAAACATGCCGTTCTCGCAGATGGCGTCAATTGCTTGCAGCATTTTGGCAATTCTCCCGATCTGAACCACGCCGCACCGCCGCCATTTTACCGCGGCGGCTCGACCGCTGCCAGACCCTGCAGCCCCCCAGACCCAAGCCTAGGCTGCTGACCGCACGTAGTCCGCCTACTGACCGTGTGCGGCCGCACACGGCGGTTCATCCTTCTCAAAGGCGCAGGCCGGGCTCAAGAAGGCCAAGTACGAACCAGATCGCAAACAAAACCCAGCTCGTGCTCAGCGAAGCGGTGCTCGTAATCGTAATCGATGTCAGCAGCATACGCTGCGCTGGACTCAGCGACGCCATCGAATTTCATCGCCATCCGAGTCAGCATTGCGACGATCCGATGCAACATCGCTTTCATCGCAGCATCATCCTGGACCTTAATGCCTTTTGTCGTCACCAATACGTCCTGGATCGCGGCACACTCCAGGGCAGAACCGCGTGCGATGTCGAGAAATCGAGCACGATCTTTGAGGCGGCGTTTGCCGTTGCCCTCGGCGATGTTCAAGGGGATCGATTGTGCAGCACGAAGCCATTGATCGCGCGCGTGACGACGTAGCCCCTCAAGGGATTGTGACGCTTCGAAGGAGCGAGCAACATAATCGTTGGAGAGACGGTAAACGGCAAGTCGTTCGTGGTCGAAAGTTTGCACGGTCATCAGTCTTAGTTCCGATTACGAGCACGAGCACGAGCACGAGGGGGCATCGCCAGAACGACAGCGTTCTGGCGTGTCCTGGGTATCGTGCTCGTGCTCAGCGACGCGGTGCTCGTAATCGTAATCGATGTCAGCATCATACGCTGCGTTGGACTCATCAGTCTTCGTTCCGATATGTCATGGGGCGATTACCAAGGTTTCGAACCACACGGGACTACTTACGTCCTGGATCACCGCATTCCGCGGAAGGCTTTGGCCCAAGTCCTCGTAGGTTTCGATGACCGCGGCCAGAGCGTCCCGCACATTGGCCAGCGCTTCGTCGACCGTATCCCCCTCAGTCACGAGTTCCGGAAGCAGAGGCGAAGTCACGGTATAGCCGCCTTCCGCTTGCGGTGTCAGAACGAGTGGGATCTTGTATTGCATGGAAGTATTCCTTTTCGCTTGATGGATGCAGACCTGCGAATCGAACGCCCTGGATCAACCGGCCGCGACAGGAGTTGGCTCAACACAAGTCAAAAACGCTCGATCGAGCACTTCGGTCCAATGCTTTGTTCGTGCTTCTTCTCGTACTCGTACTCAGCATCGCGGTACTCGTACTCGTACTCGATCGACCCCTCCGATACCGAATCAGTTCGTTGGATCAATCGAGTCAACATCGACACGATCCGTTTCAGGTTGGTCTTGCCAACCCGATTCAGTTCAGAATCAATCGCCTCGAACGAAATGAGTATATCGTGAATTGCTGCACATTCCAAAGCCGAACCTCGAGCGATCTCGAAAAACCGATTCTTGTCCTTCAGACTTTGCTTCCCATTACCTTCGGAAATATTGAGAGGAATCGATTGGGCCGCTCGCAGCCATTGATCACGAGCGTGGCGCTCCGGACCATTAAGTGATTTCGCGATTCGATAAGACGATGAGACGTATTCGATCGCAAGTCGATAAACGTCAAGTCGTTCGTGGTCGAAGATAGGCTCTGTCATCTGCGTCCTTTGGAGTACGAGTACGAGTACCGTTTCACTGAGTACGAGTACGAGGAAATCCGATCCGATGCACGAACGTTTCGGATCAATCGGCGGCGACAGGTGGACCTGCCACACCGCCGGACGCAACCGCCGCTCGATTGCATCCGGTTCGTCGGCATCGTTCGTCTGCGGTCTGCGGCCGCACGGGCGACGGCCGCCCGTCGCGACGGCGATTATCCTACCGCGCACGGGACGCGACGGCAATTATTTTTTTTGTCGCGCGCCGTCGCGCGCGGGTTTTCGGTCCCGGCCAACCATCGCCGGGATGGCCTGGTTTCCCGTGACGACGCGCACGCTTCGTCGATTCCGGAAATGCGATAGCGGACAGACGCGACCGAAGCGAACGATCATGGGAACCGAAGGATCTGGTCAACGGAGATCGCGCCGCCACGGCGGAGCTTGCCTCCGTCGAGCGATGTTCAGCACCAGAAACGCGTCCCCCGAGAGCGTAGCCCCGCCACCACGCTGCTTGCCAGCGTGGAGCGGTGTTCAAGCGACATCGCCGCCGCTGCCAATCTGCACGTCGAGTGCCGCTGCCGACCGAGTGCCGTAAGAACATCGCCCCACCCGGACAAGCCGGGATGGTGGCGGGGGCCGGGAGAAGGACACGCCGTCTGGTTCTGAACACGGCTCCACGGTGGCAAGCACCGTGGTGGCCGGCGGGGCCGGGCAGATCGGTCAGACGAACGATCGGCGTCACCGGGCACGGACCGGCGACTTTCCATTTGCGAAGACGCGCAAGCCGTGCTCCGGTGCACGCCATGGTTCGTCGGCTCATCGCGGTACCACGTCGGCGTGATTGTCGACGTTTCGTTACTGCACGACATATCACAAATCGCCCGCGCGTCGCTGCGCAATATAACCGCTCACCCAGCCAAAGAGGAAGTAGTATTGAGCGCCGCCCATTACGAGGAAGTACGCGCCAAACGCGAAGCCGTAGAAGTAATCGACTCCAATCGTCTCAATCAGAAGTGCTTTTAGCACCGGTTCACTTGGGATGGCACCGATCGAAATAGGAAAGTCAATGAGCATCCAGAGGGTCCATGCCATCGCAGCCTCGGGAGATTGTCTCAGTCCCGAGAAAACGAGGAACGAAAACCCGATCACGGCGGCAGAGTGAATGGCCAAGGCAACGCAACCACCTCGGCGGCTGAATCTACGCACATGCGGACGAGCGTCACTTGGCTTTTCGGTGTTTCTATCCGGCACACCGGTTGGAGTCTGGTATGGATTCATCAGCATTCATGAAGGCTGCGCAAATCGAGATCATGCTCCGACGAACGGGACGCGTCACCGGGAACGCGAGGAAAGGTTTCTAACGGCCGAATCGCTCAGCTCGCGTTCTCCGGTGGACGCGATGGTTCGGCTGGCTACAAGAGCGGCTTGCCCGAGGTGATCGATCCGACATGTCTCTTAGGATTGCAGATCTGCCGCGCGCTTGGCCCCTCGCGATTCCAGGAACGCGATCGCCTCATCGATGAATTTACGGCGGGAGCCCAGACCTCCAGCGTACTTGTCCGCGAGTGCATTGATCTTCTTCCGCTTCGGCGCGATATAGGCACGCACGCCATAAAGGTGATCGAGCAACGTCGTGGGACCTCTTGTTAAACCGCCATTCTCCTTATCGATCTCGTAGACGTCGTTGATCCGAAGTCCGCGATCGACAAATTGCTTCACCAGGGGCAACGAGTTGCTGACGGAGAGCAAAGTCACAAACGTATTCCAGGGGGAAGGCAGATTTGGGTCGGCACCACGATTCAGGAGATCGGAGACCACGGACTCACCGTCACCTTCGAAGCATCCGATCAGCGACAACAACAGAAGGCTTCGACCGTTTGCGCCGGACTCGTTGGGGTCGGTCGCATCCCGGATATAGTTGCGCACCTGCATCTTCTGCGCGTACAACTCTTGCGACGTCAGGCCGGGTGTAGGAAAGTCGAACACGGTCATTGGATCGCCGACTTGTAATTATCCCGACCGGGATATGACCGCGAACCGGCGGGATATCCCGGTTTCACTGGCCGTTATGGTAAGGGGTAAGTCGAGTGATGTCAGACATTTTCGTCAAAAAAGTGCTTTTGCCTTTGGATTGCTATCCCGACTATATTGGTCGGGATAGCACGGCTAAACCAAGACATGCGGAGTTATGGGCCTGCTATATGTCAAATACTGTCTGCTGGGCTGTTTACGCCTCGTCCGCCTCGATTCAAGACATGGGTATAGATCATCGTGGTGCTAACATCTTTGTGGCCCAACAGTTCTTGCACGGTGCGGATGTCATATCCGGCAAGTAGCAATTCCGTGGCGAAAGAATGACGTAGCGTGAGAGGTGTTGCGGGTTTGACGACGCCGGAGCGAAGAACGGCTGCGGACATGGCTTTTTGCACGACGCTTTCGTGTAAGTGATAGCGATGCTGGATGCCCGTGTGGCGGTCTCGGTAGTGCGACGAGGCGGGGAATACAAACTGCCAACCCCAACTGCGGTCAGCGTTGGGGTATTTGCGGTCTAATGCGTCAGGAAGAGGGGCTCGGCCGAGTCCCTGATCCAGATCGGCTTCGTGCAGGCGACGAACCTTTTCGAGATGCGCCAGCAAAGCCTGCTTGCAAGACACAGGCAACATGGTCACCCGGTCTTTTCGGCCTTTTCCATCTCGCACGGTGATTTCGTTTCGTGTGAAGTCGATGTCCTTGACGCGCATCTGGAGACACTCGAACAACCGCATGCCGCTGCCGTCCAACAGTTTGGGTTTGCCAGTGGGTACGGGTCCCGAATTGGACGATTGGTTCATGACGAAAACCTCCGGGAAGCGAAAGGGAAGAAGTGGGAAACTCGACTTACAGATCGTGTTCAGGTGGCCGGACGAGAGTCGCGCGGTTGACTCGCGCCGCGTGCCCGATGTTTGGACGATACGGGGGCTTTCGTCGAGTGTTGGGCCCGCATGACGCCGTTGAGCGGGCCGAGCGGGCGGTCGAGCACGTACCGGTACAGGAAGACCAGGGCGGCGCGGGCTTGGATCTGGGCCGAAGGCGAGACATGTTCCTCGACGGCCAGGTGCGACAGGAAGCGGACGACCTCGGGTTCGGCCATTTGGTTCGGATGCTGCTTGTCGTGAAACAGGACGAACCGGCGGATCCAGGCGACGAAGATCTCTTGGGTACGGGTGTTGTAGCGGCGGGATTGCAGGGCCTGGCGGACCTGGTCCAGCAGCCGGGGCGGGTTCACAGCCGATGCGGTCTCGGCCGGGGGACAGGCGACCGTGTTCATGGCGATCTCCTAGGGGACAGGGCAGGGAAAATTGAAACGCATAGCTAGTAATGTACAAAATGACACACTTATGACAAGTGGGGGGCACGATTTTTTCTGGCGATGCGATGGAGGTGGTGCGCAGCCCGTGACTTTGAAGTTGTCCCGGAAACGCAAGCACGGGCGAGGGACAGGCCAACGCTGTCCCGTTTTTCAGCAGGTTCACCGGGGCGAGGGAGTGATTTCGTGGCCGTTGCTACGGCGAGGCCGGTTGCGACTGGACCACAATGCGGCCCCGATGCGAGCCAATCCGGCCTTGGGCGTGGCCGTCGACCAGGACGCGATACGCCGCAGCCGCGTCGGGCAGGCGAAACGGAATCGTCGCTTGGCCTTGAGCGTCGGTCAGCAGGAGCGGTTCCCAGCACACGGTTTCACGGGTCATCGCATCCTCGTCGCCGCGGATTTCGCGTCGGCCTCGCGGGGCATATTGGCGGAACATCTGGTCCGGTGCCGCAGCCTCGCGGCCGAACGCGGTTCCGAGTCCACCACCGAGTCCGCCCATTTCATCCGCGGGCGCGCCGAGCAACGCTGCGGCGTCCGACGTCACCTGCCCTGCCAGGGCGGGCATCGCGGCGGGAGCCTGTTCGGCTTTCTTCCTGTGGCCCAGTTGCTTCGGCTTGGCCTGCTCGGCCTCGGATTCCGCCACCGCTTCCAAGGCAGCCGCTCCGTGCGGCTCTGGGCGTGCCGGGCCGGACCGCAACGGGGATGCGGCCGACATGGGCTGCGCAGCGGCTTGGTCTGCCAACGGCGCGCGGGCTGCGCCGGGCGACTCGGCGAGAGCGGACGCCGCGTCCGCACCCGCGGGGGCCACACCCGCGGGAGTGGGGGCCGCTACCTCGGGCCGCGGTGCGGCGGGCATGGCGCCCCGGAAGAGACGAGAAGCCTCGCCGGGCCCCGCGTCGCCACCGGCTGCACGGCCGGTGGCAGCGGCTCGCGGGCGGCTCGCCTCCGGGCCCCTCCCTTGCGCCGCGCCGAACGGTACAGCCCGCGGCTCGGCCGGCATCGGCATGTCTTGCGGAAGCCCGTTCGCAATCGGGGCTTCAGCCGGTAAGTTCCCCCGTGACTCGAGGGCCGCCGGCATTTCTCGCTGAAGTTCGTCGACCGCCTCGGCCTGTTCCTTCAGTCCTCTTTGCCGCAACAGCAGTCGGTCGGTCTCCGCCTGCCGCCGCCGGTCCTGGACGCCGTAAGCCTCGCGGTCGGCGTCTCGCCGTTTTCCCATTTTGTCTGTCACCTGCGGCGGCGCGGACTCGTCGGCCAACATCCCCGCGGACTCGTCAGCCGGCGCAGCGGCGGTTCCCAAAGGCGGCATGACCGCCAGACTGCCGTCCTTGCCGCGTTGGTTCTCGATCCCGTACCAGCGCTCGCTCGCAGCCTTCTCCGCGCGGGCCGATTCTAACGCAACGGCGGGGGCGGTGGCCCCGCTGTGGGACACGGGCTCGTCGACCCGGGCAAGCTGGACGTCCGCCACGGCCTGAGCTGCTACGACCTTGGCATACTCCTGTTGCGGGCCGCCGCTGGTGGCCAGCCAGACGCCGCCCAGCACCAGGCACAGGGCCGAGGTACCCAGCGCGGGCAACCACACCGTCGTGGCCGGCATCCGCCGCATCACGGCCAGCAGCCCCAGCATCACGGCCAGGGTCAAGCTGCCGAGGACCAGCACGCGGCCGACCCGCAGCACGGTTAGCGCATAGGCGGTGTGCAGCGAAGCCAACCCGCTGCGCACGGCCTCGACCGCTTCCGCCGCGTTGTCCGCCAGAACGGCGGGCGCGGCCGGTTCGGCCACCGGCACCACTGCAGCCAGGTCCGCCGCGGAGAAATAGCGTTGCACCGACTGCTCGGCCAACGAGGCGCGGGCCGTTTGGTCGGCGGGCCAGCGGACAAAACGCCGCCAGCCCTGAGTACCGAGCAGCAAGTCCAGGGCCTGTTCCGGCTGCGAGCCATCCGCCAGGTAGACGTTCGCGTCCTCCAGTCCGCGGACATCGTCAATCTGGCCGGTCAACCAGAAGTGAGTTGTCAACGATGCGGCCCGATCCGGAACCAAGCTCAAGGCGGCTTCGTCCACCACCGCGGCGCCCAGCACGGCGGGCAGCGGCCGGCCATGCTCGTCTTGTACCGAGAACGCCAGCTGGACCGATTCGCCGGGCTGGTACGGGCGGATTTCTTGGTTCGGCTGGATCGTCAGCTTGCGCCCGGGCCGGCGGAAGACCAGGCGTTCCGCGACGGGCGCCGGCGGCTGTACGCTGTAGTCGTACGCCGTCAGTCGGATGACGCCCTCGGCCGTCTCGGCCACGGGTACAAGAATCTCTGGGCCACCGGCCTCGCGTTCCTGCTGGAAGACCGTCGGGGACACGAATTCCTGTCCGACCACGACGCCTCGGCAGACCGCCGAAACGGCGACAGGCCGGACGGCGTTGGTCCGCAGACGAACCTTCAGCGGTGCCTCGGCGGCGAACACTCCGGGCGCCGCGTCCAGCACCAGGAATTGCTGGTCGCTGATCGGCGGCAACTCGAACGAGCCTTTTGCGCCGGAGGCCGGATCGAGTTCCAGGCGGTAGGATTCCCCGCGTTGCGGCCGGAACACGAACGTGCCGCGGCCATCGTGGATCGTTTGCAGTGCCGTCAACTCGCGGCCCCGGTCGTCGATCACGCGACCCTGAATCGCAACCGGCTTGTCCCGCGCGTCGTAGGCAAAGCAATACACGCGGTTGGACACCCCCTCGACCAACTCGCCGGACTCGGGAAAGAACTCGACGCTCAGCTCTCCTTCGACGTTGCCCCCCCCTTCGTCGCTGTCGCGGGCAGAATCCGGTTTCTGCGGGAGCGGCGGGGTGACGTACGGCCGCACCTGGAACTCGCGCCGCGCCTCGGGAAAGGCGTCGATGGGGCTGCGGGCGACCAGCGTGTGCTTGCCCATCGGCTGGAAGCGGGGCAGTTCGAGTTCGGCAAACGCCACGCCGTGCTGGGAAAGGACCTCGCGGCGCGTCCCCCGCAGTTCCTGGCCGGCAGCATTCAGAACCAGGAATTCGACGGGACCTTCACGCAGCACCTGCAACGCGGCGCGGTCCAGCGTCACCGAACGGCAACGCAGCGTTTCTCCGGGACGATAGATCGTCTTGTCGGCGCTCAAGTAGGTCGTCAACTCGCGGGCGGCCAGCGGCAGCGTGCGGCGGACGGTGACCGCCGGCAAGGCCATCTGCGGTTCCAGTTCCAGATGCACGTTCTGGAAACGCGGCGACTCGAGATCTTCCGACGGCAAGGACGTGCGGAAATTGAATTGGGCAAACCCGCTGGCGTCGGACTGGACTTGGCCGCTGGTCACCAGGCTGCCGTCGTCGCCGATCACGCGATAATCGACGGCCGTCGCGCGCGGAGCGCCGGCAGCGGTTTGCGTCTGGACAGCGAAGTAGTTCGTCAGGGTAGGCTGCAACGCCGACGGCCCGAAGACAACCGTCCGCACAGGTTGCTCGGCCCAGGACATTCCGGGCGTGTCTCCGGCCAGCGAGCGTTCGAGCGAGCGGGTACGAAAGCCGGCGAACCCCAGGTAGCACAACAGGAACGAAGCGGCCAGCGCCACGGCCCAGCTGGTCCAGCGATGGGCGGACGAGGGGAGGCTTGCGGCCGGCGGCGTCAGCGGAATCGGCGGCAGTTCCAGCCGAGCGGCCTGGGCCAAGATCGCGGCTTTCCGCCGCACTTCGTCGTACAGGCGAGCCGCATCCGAGTCGGCTGCGATCCGCCGGCGCAGCGCGTCCGCTTCGTCTTCCGGCAACAAATCGTAGACGAATTCCCAGATCTGTTGTTCGAGTTCGTCTCGGCGATCCATAGTCCCTGATCCTCTCATTCGGCCTTACTCGGGCCTCACCCGGTTCCCGCCAGCGTCGTCCGCAGCCTGGCCAGGGCCAGCCGCATTCGCGTCTTGACGGTTCCCGACGGGATCCCCAACGCTTCGGCGATTTCCTCGTACGTCATCTCGGCATTCTGGCGCAGCAGGAACACCTCCTTTTCTTCGCTTCGCAGTTGGCTGACCGCCGCGCGGATCAGCGTCATTTGTTCCGCGGTTTCCACGGCCTGCTCCGGGCTGTCGGCATGGCCGGCGAGGTCCCATTCATCGTCCGGCAGATCGCGGCGGTGCCGCCGCCAGGCGGTCTGGCGCATATCGCGACCGGTGTTGAGCGCGATCCGGAAAATCCAGGCTTTCAGGTTCCGCACGGACGGGACTTGATCCCGGTTTCGCCAGCACTTGAGAAACGTGTCCTGGTACGCATCGCGGGCATCTTCGGGGTTGCCGACCATGTGAACCAGCAGGCCCAGCAGTTCGTTTTGGCAGCGGGCAAAGACTTCCTCCAGCGTTTCGTGGGCGCACGAACGCTCGGCGGACTGCGATTTGCCTGCTGCCTCGACCACGCAGCACCTCTTCTCATAAGTACCGACGAATCAGATAGGCCGGCGGTTTTCCCGCCGCGAAAACTATTCTTACCATAAATCCAGTCGTCTTTCAGTAGCCAATCAGGGCTTGCGGATCGTTAACCAATGAAACGATAATGGGTTACAGCCCCGGAAACATTGTATGTGGCCCCAAACCGAAAAAACCCAAGAACTGTTGGTCGGCGCCAAGCAAGGCGACCCCAGCGCCGTAAACCAGTTGCTGGACCGCCATGCCCGCTCCGTCCAACGGATGGTCCGCATGCGGCTCGACCAGCGCATCCAGGCTCGCGTCGGCGTCAGCGATGTGGTGCAAGACGTGATGGTCGAGGCGAATCGCCGCTTGCGCGATTACCTGGAAAACCCGACGATGTCGTTTCACCTGTGGCTGCGGCAGATCGCCAAGGACCGCATCATCGACGCCCACCGACGGCATCGCGCCTCGGCCAAACGCAGCGTGGACCGAGAACATGCGGCGGTCGCCTTGGGTGAAGAGCGGTCCAGCATCCAGCTGGCGGCCCAGCTGTGCGATCCGCAACTGACACCCGCTGCCGCCGCGACGCAGCGCGAACTGGCGCACCGCGTCGAGCATTCGCTGGCCGACCTGGGCGAACAGGACTGCGAGATCATTATGATGCGGCACTACGAGCAACTGTCCAACCAAGAGGTCGCCGAAGCCCTGGGACTGACCGAGGCCGCGGCCAGCATGCGGTACCTGCGAGCCATCCGGCGTCTGCGATCCTTGCTTTACGAACCGCCTTCGCACGGCGTTTGAATCCCGTGAATTCCAACTTGCACATCCCGTCCACGCACCCGGACGTCGCTTCCGACACGGATCGCGACGAGCGGTTGGCGTTGTTGCTGGCGGAATTGACCGATGCGGTCCAGCAAGGCCAAGCGGTCGACTTGAACGCCATCTGTGGCCAGCATACGGACTTGGCCCACGAGCTGCGCCAGCTGTGGGGTGCCGTGATGGTTGCCGACGCGGCCGGCAGTCACTCCCGCAGCGAAGCGGCCGGACCCGTTCAGGAGACGCCCAGCGGCGCGCTGGAGCTGCCGACTCGCCTGGGCGGCTACGAATTGCTGGCAGAACTGGGCCGCGGCGGAATGGGCGTCGTGTACCGCGCCCGCCAGCTGGGCCTGGATCGCGAGGTGGCCGTCAAGATGATCCTCCGCGGCCACTTGGCCTCGCCGACGGATCGCGAGCGGTTTCGCGCCGAGGCCGAAGCCGCCGCGCGGCTGGACCATCCGAACATCGTCCCGGTGTACGAGGTGGGCGAGGCGGAGGGGCGGCCGTTTTTCAGTATGAAGTACATCAGCGGCCGGACGTTGTCGCAACTGTTGGCCGAGCACCCGCTGCCCTCCCACGAAGCGGCGTACATCCTGACAGCGGTCAGCCGGGCAATTCACTTTGCGCATCAGAAGGGCGTCCTGCATCGCGACTTGAAACCATCCAACATTCTGATGGACCCCGACGGCGAGCCGCACGTCACCGACTTTGGGTTGGCCAAGCGGATGGCCGATCCCGTGAGTTTGACGAAATCGGGGGCCATTCTGGGCACGCCGTCGTACATGGCGCCGGAGCAAGCGGCCGGAGCCCGGGGCGAAGTCGGTCCGGCCAGCGACGTGTACAGCCTGGGCGCCGTCCTGTACCACATGCTGACCGGCCGGCCGCCCTTTCAAGCCGCCTCGCCGGTTGATACGGTGCTGCTGGTGCTGGAACAGGACCCCGTCCCGCCTCGCATGATCAACCCCAAAGTCGACCGGGATCTGGAGATGATCGCCTTGCGCTGCCTGCAGAAGCCGGCCGACTTGCGCTATGCCAGTGCCGATGCGCTGGCCGACGATTTGGAGGCGTACCTGCACGACGAACCGATCGCGGCCCGCAGCGGACGGTTTGTCCAGGTGCTGTCGCGGCTGTTCCGCGAGACGCACCACGCCGCCGTGCTGGAGAACTGGGGCTTGCTGTGGATGTGGCACAGTCTGGTCGTGTTCATCGCCTGTGCGGCGACCGACCTGTTGCACTTGGCGGGCCTGAATGAACGCTGGTACTACATCGCGCTGTGGACCGCCGGCTTGGGCACCTGGGCGTCCGTGTTTTGGGCGTTGCGCCGCCGCGTCGGCCCGGTGACGTTCGTGGAACGGCAGATTGCCCACGTCTGGGCGGCCAGCATGGTCGCGATCGGATTGCTGTTCTTCCTCGAGTTGCTGATGGACCTGCCAGTGCTGAGTCTCTCGCCCATCTTGGGCCTGATCAGTGGGATGGTGTTTTTTGTCAAAGCGGGGATTCTGTCCGGCACTTTCTACATCCAGGCCGTCACCCTGTTTCTCACCGCCTTTGTGATGGCCCAGTTCCCCAGTGTCTCGCATCTGATCTTCGGCACCGTCACCTCGCTGTGCTTCTTCATCCCGGGCTGGAAGTACTATCGGCAACGCGGCGAACGCCAGCCAGGAGCGTAGGACGTGAGCGGAGGAGCCATGGAACGGATCTACCTGGACAACGCGGCGACCAGTTGGCCCAAGCCGGAGGCGGTCTATGCCATTGTGGACCGCTACCAGCGCCAGCTGGGCGCTCCCGCGGGGCGCAGCGCGTATCGCGAGGCGAACGAAGTCGAGCGATTGGTGAACGACGCCCGCCGCCGCGTGGCGCAATTGCTGCACGCCGCCGAGCCCCAGCGGATCGTGTTTACCGGCAACGGGACAGACTCGCTGAACATGGCCCTGCACGGAGTGCTGCGGCCGGGCGATCACGTGATCGGTTCCGTCGCCGAACATAACTCGATCCTGCGTCCCCTGCAGTACTTGCACGACCAGCGCGATCTGCAAGTGACCCTGGTCGGCTGCGATGCGGCCGGGATCGTCGACCCGGACGAGATTCGTCGGGCGATCCGCAGCAACACGCGGCTGATCGCCTTGATTCACGCCTCGAACGTTACCGGCGCCCTGCAGCCGGTGGCGGACGTCGGGCGGTTGGCCAAAGATCACGGCGTGCTGTTCTTGGTCGACGCGGCCCAATCCGTGGGCCATCTTCCCGTGGATGTCGATGCATTGAACGCCGACCTGCTGGCCGCACCGGGGCATAAGGGCCTGCTGGGACCGTTGGGGACGGGCGTGTTGTATATCCGGCCGGGCGTCGAGCAGCAGCTGATGCCGATCCGCCAAGGCGGCACCGGTAGCCGGAGCGACAGCGCCCAGCAGCCGGCCGAATTGCCGGACCGCTACGAATCCGGCAATCCCAACGTGCCGGGGATCCTGGGGCTGGGGGCCGGCGCGGCTTACTTGCAGCAACGAGGCGTGGAAGCCATCTGCCGCCACGAACGAGAACTGACGTCGCAACTGGTCGCACGGCTCTCGGAGATTCCCGGCGTGACCGTCTACGGGCCACGGGACTTGGCCCCGCGTGTGGGCGTCGTAAGCATTTCGGTCGCGGGCTACGATCCGCAAGAGCTGGCGATGCTGCTGGACGCGGCCTGCGGGATTCAGGTTCGCGCCGGGCTACACTGTGCGGGCCGGATGCATCGTGCCTTGGGCACCGCCGAAGGCGGCGGCACGATCCGCTTCAGTCTCGGCCCGTTCACGATCCTCGAGCATATCGTCGCCGCTGCCGAGGCCGTCGAGCAGGCGTGCGGACCAAATCCGCGCGAGCGGCTTCCTTGACAACCGCCGTGCGGTGTGCGAGCATCCTGGGCGCCGACGTACAGAATTCAACTCCGCCGGGCAATCCGTGAACCATGCGGTGTCGTCTCTCCCGCGCAGAATTGAATTCGGTAGGTCGCAGCCCTTCCCCTGGAGCCCCCTCATGACGATCTGTAAATTGCTGTCGATCATCCCGCTGCTCGCCTTGGCGGGCGCAAACGCCCTCGCTGCCGAGGCCTCGCCCCAGCGGGCGGCTACCGACCAGGCCCGCGCCGCGTGTGAGGCACTAGTTCGAGGAGACCTGGAAAAATTCGTCGGTTGGACGCATCCCAAACTGGTTCACGCCATGGGCGGGCGCGAGCGGCTGGTCGAGACCCTGAAGACCGGCCAGCGGGATATGGCGCGGCAGGGCATTCAGCTGCTGTCCGCCAGCATTCAATCGCGTGTCGAACTGGCTCAGGGCGCCGACGATTGGTTCGCCGTGCTGCCCTACGATCTGGAGATGAGCGTACCCGAAGGCCGCGCGCTGGTCCGTACCTGGCTGCTGGGTATCTCGTCGGATCAAGGCAAGACGTGGACCTTCGTCGATGGCGGCAGTCTGAACGCCGATTCCGTCAAACGGCTGTTTCCTAACTTTCCGGCCAAGCTGACCCTCCCGGCCAAGCAGCCGCCCCAATTTGAAAGGAAAAAGTCATGAGCCGAAGGATCCCCATCTGGATGGCGGCCGTCTGCCTGTCGTCCGCCGCCGTTGCCGCCGAGCAGCGGCCCCATATCCTGTGGATTACGGCCGAAGACATCTGCCCCGATCTGGGCTGTTACGGCGACACCTATGCGCGAACCCCGGTGCTGGATCGGCTGGCAACGCAAGGCATCCGCTATACCAACGCCTTTGGGATCACCGGCGTCTGCGCGCCGAACCGATCGTGCCTGATTACCGGCGTGTACCCGTCGACGCTGGGCAGCCATCACATGCGTTGCACCACCCGTTTGCCCGACGCAATCCAATGCTTTAGCGAGTCCCTGCGCGGGGCCGGCTACTACTGTACGAACAACGCCAAGACCGACTACAACTTTGCCCCGCCCAAGTCCGCCTGGGACCAAAGCAGCAACAAAGCCCACTGGCGCAGCCGGCAACCCGATCAGCCGTTCTTCAGCGTGTTCAACTTGACGGTTTGCCACGAGAGTCAGATCCGCCAGAGCGACGCCAGTTTCGCCAAGAACACGGCTCGCCTGACCCCGGACCAACGGCACGATCCGGCGGGCGTACCGCTTCCCCCGTTTCATCCCGACACGCCCGAAGTCCGTCAAGACTGGGCCCGCTATCACGATTTGATTACGGCCATGGATTATCAGGCCGGCGACGTGCTGCAGCAATTGGAGCAAGACGGCCTCGCGGACGACACGATCGTGTTCTTCTTTGGCGACAACGGCGCCGGCATGCCTGGCTGCAAAAAGTGGATCTGGCAAGCGGGCTTGCATGTGCCGCTGATCGTGCGGTTTCCCGCCAAGTACCAGGCTTGGGCACCGGGCCAGGCGGGCAGCGTGTGCGACCGGCTGGTCAGCTTTGTCGATTTCGCGCCGACCGTGTTGAGTCTGGCCGGCGTCGAGATTCCCGGCCATCTCCAGGGCCACGCCTTTCTGGGGCCGCGGGCGGCCGAGCCGCGGACGTATGTATACGCCATCCGCGACCGAATGGCCGAGCGGTTCGATACGGTGCGGGTGGTGCGCGACAAGCGATTTCAATATGTGCGGAATTTCCAGCCGCATCGCAGTTGGTCGCAATTCACCAGCTATACGGAAGAAATGCCCACCATGAAAGTCTGGCGGGCGATGGCCGAGGCCGGTCAATTGAACAAGATTCAAGCCCGCTACTTCCAGCCCGACAAACCGATCGAAGAGCTGTACGACAACGAGGCCGACCCGCATCACGTACATAACCTGGCCGGCGATCCGTGGTTCACCGCCGTACTCGAACGTATGCGTCGCGAATGCCGCGATTTTGTGCTGCGAACGCACGACTTGGGCCTGTTGTGCGAATACGAACTCGAACGGCGCGGCAGGGACCGCACCCTGTGGGACGTGGCCCACGACCCACAGGCGAATCCGCTGGAACGGCTGCTGGCCGCTGCCGAGGTTGCCAATCGCAGGGATGCGGCCAGCGTTCCCGCACTGGTCGAACTGCTGAAGGCGGACGAGCCGGCGGTGCGGTTCTGGGCCGCCACCGGATTGGCGGCGTTGGGCGAGAAAGCCCGTCTGGCGACCGACGATCTTCTCAAGGCAACCCAGGATGAATCCCCCCACGTCCGCGTGTTGGCCGCCGAAGCACTGGCCAACACGGGACGTCTGGACGACGCCTTGCCGGTACTGACCGCTGCCTTGCAAGACGATTCCGCCGTCATTCGCTTGCGCGCCTTGAACATCCTGGACCAACTGGGCCCAGCCGCTCGACCCGCGCTGTCCGCCATCCGGCAAGCCGCGATGCAAACCAAGGGCCACGTGGAAGATTACGTCGGCCGCATGGTCGAGTACCTGCCGGAGAAGTTCGCGCCGGAGTGACGTTCGGGCAGCGTGGTCCGAGGCCCCAGTCGACCGAAAGAAAATCGACGTCTTCCTATTCGCCCCTTTTCGGCATGTAGCGATTGCAGCGATTTGCGCGCCAATACGCAATGAGGCGATAAGCCCTGAAGTGGCGACGGCTTAACCGGAAAACCCGGCAGTTGCGGCAAATCGCCGAAAAAACGACCAGGCCGATCACCGACATTGACTTGCAGATACCTTAAGACCCGCCGGTGGGTCCACGCTCCGAGCTGCCGACCCGCCAACAATCCTGCCTTTTGGCACGCCAAACGATGCGGCAACGATCATTTCGAACCTGCTTCTGGCTCGTTATCTGGTTTGTCGCGAGCAGTCATCATCGCGCGACGGCCCAGCCGATGGTCCCGTTCGATGACCCCGCCGTGGCGGACGCAGGGCAGGTCGGATGCCCCATCCGCTATACGCTGAACCACTTTGCGGGCGACGCCCCCGGCTACGATACGGGGTTGACGCGTTTCGAGCTGTTCATTCCGCTGTACGAACTCGATGGCTCGAATCTGCTGTTCTGCGACCTGCAGCCGATGGTCTATAACGACGGCAATTGGGGTTCCAATCTGGGGCTTGGGTTCCGCTGGTTCAGTCCTACGTTCGAACGGGTGTTCGGCGTGTATGGCTATTACGACTATCGCGAGACCGACTACCATCGTTTCCAACAGGGAACCTTGGGATTCGATAGCCTGGGAACCTGGCTCGACGCGCGGGCCAATGTCTACTTGCCCGAACAGGACGAGCTGGCTTTGCCCGACACGGCGGTGGCGGCGCCGCACTTTGTGGGCAACGATCTCCGTTACGGAGGTTTTCAAGCCGCGATGCTGGGCGGCGATTTCGAACTCGGCGTCCGCGTGCCGGTGATCGGAGGGGTGCAATCGCGACTGCTGGGCGGTGTCTATCATTTCGACGGCGGCAGCCAGAACGATGTGACCGGCTGGAAAGCTCGCTTGGAGACCGCCTGGACCGCCAATCTGTCCACGGACGTGGCCCTGTACGAAGACGACGTGTTCGGCACGACGGTGATGGTCGGCATCGGTTTGAATATCCAGGCCGAATCGTTCAGTCCCTGGAAGCCCCGGATTCACTCCTTCCGTCGCGGTCCCGAGCGGCACATCACCCACCATGCCTCCGACCGCCTGGCCGAACCCGTTTATCGGCTTCCCAACATCGCCGTCCGCGAGGGCACGTATCGCGCCGGCACCGGCGGCGACGGAAGCCAGGTGCGGATCCTGCACGTCGTCGCGGGCGCCACCGGTGGCAACGGCTCGTTCGAGCGGCCCTTCGGCTCGCTGGACCAGGCGCTGGCCGCTGCTCGCGAAGGGACGATCGTCTATACGCCCTACGGCGGCGTCTACCAGTCGGCGTCGATGTTCATCGTTCCCGAAGGCGTCGCCCTGCTGTCCAACGCGCCCGCTCAATACATCCAAACCGATGTCGGCTGGATGCAACTGCCGCTGTCCGGCGCATCGCCAGAGTTGTCCGCCGTTCCGCGGATTCTGGGCAGCGTCCAGATGAGCGACGGGGCGACGCTGAACGGGTTCGGGGTCGTGGGCACGGGCGATACGCTCGCCCAGGCCGGCATGGTGCGGATCGCAGGCGTGTCGGATGTGACCGTCGTCAACAACACGATCTGGTCTCGCCAGGAAGGTCTGTGGATCGAAGACGCGATGCACGTCACCGCGGTCAACAACACGGTCGCCGAGGCGGCGGGCAGCGGGATGTTCTTGATGAGCGGGAGCGATGTAACGTTGAGCGGAAACCGAGTCATCGCCGCGGACGGCGACGGCATCGAAGTGCTGTATGGGATGAACGCCAACATCGTCGGCAATCAAGTTGACATGGCGTTGGGCAACGGGATCGCGCTCATCTACGGCGATCACGCGAACGTCTCTGACAACGTCGTCGGCTCCGCCGGGCAGAACGGGATCGAAGTCCTGCGCGGCCGCAATATCCACGTCGACGGCAACGCCATCGCCGAGGCGGCGGGCGACGGCATCCTGCTGGCCGACGCGGCCAACGCCAGCGTCACCGGCAATACGATCGGCACCGCCGGGGGACACGGCATTCAGCTGATCGACGGTCCGAGTGCGACCGTCGCCGGCAATGCGATCGGCGTGACCGGCGGACACGGGATTGCGGCCACGGACGCGATCGGCGCCGAGATCTGGGGCAACGCGATCGAAATCGCCGGCGGGCACGGCATCCTGGTCACCGAGGGCCTCGGCGCGGAGATCTGGGGCAATTCCATTGCCGCCGCGGGCGGGCACGGCATCCTGGTCACCGAAGGAGCTGGCATCACGATCGCCGACAACGAGATCGGCTCGGCGCTCGGCAACGGAATCACGCTCAACTACGGTGCCAATGCCTCGCTCGTCGGCAACCGGATTGATCACAGCGGCGGCCACGGGATCGAAGTCATCGCGGGAGCCGGCGCGACCGTGGTGGGGAACGAAATCGGCAACGCGGGGGCCAGCGGGATCGCGCTGCTGCACGGGCCGAACAGCAATGTCCGCGAAAACCACATCGCCTCGGCACGCGGAAACGGCATTGAAATCTACAACGGCGGCGGCGCAACGGTGGCCGAAAACCAAATCGACTCGGCCCGCAAGAATGGCATTGCCATCACGCACGGGGCCAACGCGTCGATCGTCAACAACGAAATCGGCTGGATCACGGGAGTGTCCGGCGACCCGTCCACGGGACACGGCATCTCGATCCTGGACGCCACCAGCGCCGTGATCTCGGGAAATCAAATCGGCACGACCGGCAGGAACGGGATTTGGGTGATCGACGGCATCAACACCGTCATCGTGAACAACCAGATTCAACAGGCCAACCAAATGGGGATCGCGGTCCGTACCGCCGACAGCGCGCGGATCGCGAACAACCGCATCCAAGCCGTCGACGGGATCTGGGTCAAGTGGGCTCGCAATGTCGAGATCAGCGGAAACGAATTGGACTGGGTCAGCGCCCACGGCATCACGATCGTCGAAAGCCAGGATGTGTGGATCACCGAAAACACGATTGCCTTTGCGGGCCGCAACGCGATCGAGATTGTCGATTCCACCAATCTGCTGATCTCGGGCAATATCATCGAGCGGGCCGTCGGCAATGGGATCAATATCCGCGGAGGCGACTTCGCCGGCAACTTGACGGAAAACTCGATCACCGACGCCCAGACCGGCATCCGCGTGGCCCTGGCCGGCGCGTTCGACGGCGCCATCCGCGACAACACGCTGATCGCCAGCCGTTCTTACGGGATGTCCCTGGAAGCCGGGCGATTCGCTCCGGGCAGCCTGGTTTCCGGGAACCTGATCGACAGCAGCGAGTGGGAGGGGATCCGCATCCTGGCGACCGGTCCGGACGGTTCGCTGTTGGTCGTCCAGGAGAATATGCTGATCCTCAACAATCTGCTTGACGACAGCGAGCATCATCGCGAGTTCGTGGCCCAACTGGCTGACGGCGCAGGCCCGCTGACGATCGAGTTGCTCGGCAACACGAGCTATAACCTGGTCCCGCTGGGCGAATTCAACTTCGACTTTCTGAACGCGGGCAGCGGCACCCTGTTGTACGTCACCGATCCCGGCATTCCGAACCTGGGCACCATCGGCAGCTCGAATGGCAGCGTGCCGCCGCCGTAAGGATCGGCCAAGAAATAAGTGGCGTAAGCTTCCAGCTTGCGGTTCGCACTACTCGCAAGCTGGAAGCTTACGCCACTTTGAATGCGACAGCAATTGTTTTGCCGATCCTAAGCGGTCCTGCGTTCGAAATGGCACATTGGCCCGACGCTCAGCCCTAAGTCACCCGCCGCACATCACGCAAGGGTTTCCAAAGCGGCTCGTTTTTGGCTTTGGCAATCTGGTCGATCATCGCTCGAAACGTTGCGTCGTCGCCTGCATCCAGTGATTCCGATGATTGCGATGGGATCTAGTGCGCCGGTTGGAGTTTTTCAAGGTGATCATGTCCTTCGCCGTTGCGGAAGTGTCGCTGGATTAGCCCGAGCTACTCGTCCTGGATGCCTCGCGGCACAGCCGAAAGCTGCCATCCGGCCACGGGTATGCCGACCCACAGCAACTGTTGCTTGTGCCAACGCAGTTCGACTCGCCGCGGGCCGTATTGCATCGCCTCGCGTTGTTCGGCCGTGAAGCGCGCGTGGGGCGCAAACCAGATCTCCTGGTTGGACGAACCTCGCAACCCCCGGTTGTCGTTAAGCCTGGCGATATAAGGTCCACCGACAAATGCATCTGCCGCGAGCAACAGGGCTTGTTGCTCGGACAGGGCCGAGGTGAGCAGTCGCTCTCGCTGGAACCCGGAGAACACGATCAGGGTCCACTCCGGTCGGGTCTCGCGCAATTGTTGCCAGAGTGCCAGAAGAGCCCGCGCCTGCAGCATGGGCTCGCCGCCGCTGAACGTGACGCCGTCATGGTGCGGCTGCGACAACAGCAACTCCCTCAGATACTCCATCGACACCAGCTTGTTGGGGCGAAGTGGTCGCCACTCTGGAGAGAGGCAATCCTGGCAGCCAAGCGTGCATCCCTGGACCCAGATGCCGAAACGACGGCCTGGCCCCAGTGTTGTGACGTCAAACGCGATTTCGGCCAGGTTGAGCCACATGTTTCTGATCCTCCCGGCGGGCCTGTTCCAAGTCAAAGTGCTCGGGGGCGGCGTTGGTGGTCCAATCGGTCCCCGGCAGGCACCGCGCCTCAACGGCTTCACGCGGGAGTTGGTAGACTTCGTTAAGAACCTGATAAATGGCTTCGAGCTTCTCCTTCCGTTCTGCCTCATTCGGCGCCGCGTCACGGAAGTGAATCTGAAACTGGTTGGAGAGTGTGCCGGCATTCTCCTTGGGCGCGATCACGACTGCGATCTCGTCGCCGTTGACGCCGCGCAAGACGACATGGTTGGCCTGCCGCTCGTCGTTGCCAGCCCAAACGTTGTCGACCACTTGATAGCCCGACTCGGCCAGCCGCGCGCAGAACTCGCGTTGCAGATCCACCCGGAGAACGGAGGCCATCAAGGCGTACTTGGCTCGAGCGGCCAAGGCCACGGCTTGGGTCGGGGCGTCGCGGCCCGCCTGCTGGATATGGGCCAGTTCCTCCAGCGACACGGCGACGTCCTCGTCGGCGATCCGCCAGCGCAGTTCCGCCAGCTGCTGTTGCAGCGCAGACCACTGCCCCTGCGTCCAGAAATCCGTATCCACCTCTTGCGGGGCAGCTGCCCGCGTCGAGCCTGCCCCTTCCACCTGCACCGCAGACAGCTGGAACGTGCGGTGGGCCTGCAGGGCCTCCAAGGCCACTTCCAGGCTCTCCAGGGCCAGCAAGCGATGGGTCTCCCACTGCTGCGTGAGCAATTCGAGCTGCTGATGGAGCAGGCTGCCCTGCAGGACACACTCCTGGGATACGGCGAGCGCCGCCTGGAACAGCCCTTGCTCGCAATTCTGCCGAGCCATGCTCAGACGCTGCTCGATGGTTGCCAGTTCGCCGGGGCAGAAGAACCCATGGCGGTAGTTGGGCCCGACGAAGGCGACTTCCGCTTCGGCGGCGGCCAACCAATCCTCGGCTGCGGCCTGCTCGTTGTCGACCCGCTGGTTCAGTCGGTCAATCTGCAACTGCAGTGCGGACCTCTGCTCGATCAATGCGTGCTGGAAGGCGGTTGTCTGGGCAGCCAGCTGCCGATCCAAATGCTGCCGCTCATCCTGGAAGCGTTGGTCCACAGTGCTAGCCAGATGATTCAGCCGGTCGTCGAATTTCTGCTCGGCCAGCCGCAAGTCGTCTTCAATTTCCTGACAGCGGCGGTCAAGATGCTGCTGCTGTCGGCGCTGCAAGTCCCGCAACGATTGCTGGAGTTGTTCCTGCTGGCGCCGAGCCTGTTGCTGGACGTTTCGCAGCAACTCCTGCTGTTGTCCACCCAAGTTTGTCAGTTGGCGTTGGTAGGAGTCGCTTCGCTGCTGGGCACGACGATCCGCGGTGGCACCGGCGGTTTGTGCCAGTTGTGCAGCGTTCTGCCCCGCCATACGCATGCGTCGGCCGCGCACCGCGTCGCCCACGATGGTCGCGGTGCCCTGGATGAGCTGGCCAGCCGTCCACACCGTCCCTTTGGCCGCGAGGTAGCCCAGGTACAAAACGCCCCCGACCACTCCGATGACGAGTTCACCTCCAACTGAAGCGCTCATGGTGTTTGGCTCCTGATCCAGTTCCATTGTCGGGCGAGGCCTGGCAACGAGTACGTTCTTCGGAAAAAAAGATTCTTGGGCAGCTGCGGATTGTTGCTCGCACTGCGCCGGAGGTCGTCCACGGCTAATCTCAGAGTTTCGTCCATGCTGACCAGCTCGCATTGCCAAGCAGGATTCTCCAACGCCACGCAAACCGCGTCGTCCAGAATCTGCGCGTCCATCCCATCCAAGACCTTGGGTTCTCGGGGCCTCAAGGTCTTCTCCTTCCGGTTCCGGTAGTGTTCGGTCAGCCGGTCACGGAGTTCCTTGGAGATCGGCAAATGCGCATAGTTCAACGACTGAATCCGTGGGCGTTCAGTCCGCAAGACGATCCGCTCGCTCGGGTCAAAGAGCTTGTTGAGGATGGGATTGAACGCCACGCGGCGCAGCCGATGCCACTGATCGTAGTTGTCTAGGTCGATATTGGTATGGAAGAACTGTCCAATGATTTCGACGAGGCATACGTAGGGAATGACTACCCGCTGCGTGTTCAGCAAGACTTCGATCGCTTGGCGCAGGGCTTCGTTTGGATCTGGCGAGGCGCCGGCCATCACGCCGAAGCCGTACTGTCCCTTGAGGTATTCATAGAGCACGTGCGTGTCGAGGACATACAGCGTCCCCCCTGCATCGCGAGCGGTGGCAGTGGTCGGAGACATCATGGCTGCTCCTCCTCGCGCGCGTCATCATCGAACTCGCTGGAGGCCCCGAACTGTTCGTCCAGTTTCTGCCAATCTACATTCTGTGCAGCCCGATGGACGTATCGGCTCTCGGCGCGGAAGCATTCGTTGCCACCGTACCAATAAGCGGCGTCGCGAACGGCTTCGCTTAGCGCCGTGGCCGCATCGCCCGCCAACAGGTTGACCAGCCTGAAGGGACGGGCGTTGATGAGGTGCAGAATGGAAGCCCTGGCTTGGTCGCTCCCCTGGCAACCAATAACCACGTTGGGCGTGGCCTGGTGGGCACAAACGGCGTCGACCTTCGCCAACACCGCGGGGCGCGTCTCGAACCGGTCAGCCAGCAGCAAAGCAGCGGCGAAGTCATCCTGCGTTAGGCGTTCCGCCATCTCGCCCAACGTGCAGAACACCGGCGTGAAGTCGCCCGCAGCCTGGACCTGTTGCGCCAACGCGGGTTCGTCGAACCGGCTCGCACCGGCGTTGCACACCAGCACCTGCCCACTGCGCCGTGGCGTGGGCAGATCCAGGCCGCGCGTGTCGCTGGCCGCCGCCGTGGCGACCAGATCCACCAAACGATCGATAGCCCGCTCGTCCCCCTTGTGGACATAACCGAAAATGTGCCGGTTGACCACTCTCACCCAGTCGTCCACCAGGCCCATCGCCGAGAACATGATCACGGCCGTGCCGTTGTCCAAGGCGCGGTAGTCCTCCGCCACACGTGTTCCCCGCTCGCCAGCCTGGCTGAGCACGTCGTCGACGTGGCTCATGTCGATGTCCAGGATGAACACCTTGTAAAACTTGCGATAGAACTCGTCCATGGCATCCGACATCTTTTCGACGGCCGTCACGTCGTAGCCCTGCTGACGCAGCGCAGCCACGGCGTCCCGGACGATGGTGGCTTGCGTATCGTGGATTTCGTCGTCCATGAACAGGACGGAGACTTCTTGAGGAGTCATCGGCAGCTTTCCTTTCAGGGCAAAGGCAGAATCGGAATGTGGATGCAGAACTCAGCGCCGCCCTGCGGTTGCGGTTCGGCTAATTCAAGACGGAATTTGGGACTTTGAACTTCCAACGCTTCGCGGGCCTGGGTCAATCCTAGACCCGTGTTGTCTCGGACGCCTTTCGACGAAACGTAAGGCGCGAACACGTCGCCAAGCTCCGGATCAACTCCCCCCGCCCAATCCCGGACGGCAAGCGTCCTGGCCTCGTAGTCGATGGTGATGCGGCACGGTTCCGGCGGCAGTTCGATGTGGTGGCGGCCATACGCTTCGACAGTGTTGCGCAGCAGGTTCTCCAGGGCAATGCGGACATAGTCGGGGTATAGCTCCCACGGCCCCGGTGTGCCCACACGTTGCAGGCAACTTGCTGGCCAACCGCGTTCTTGCAGCAGCGGCCAAACGAGTTCGATAGGATCGATTTCCTGCAAGTCCTCAACTGGGGGCTGTTCGCTTGTGACCAGCCTGCCGAGGAGGGACAGGCCTCGCACTTCGCGACGGACCGCGAGCACCGTCTGGTGCAGTTCACTTCCCGCGGCAACCTGACGTTCCAGGCGCTCCAGCAACTGGCGCACATTGGCCAGCCGGTTTTTGGTGTCGTGCCCGAACCGCTTGATTTGCAGCGTCGTGGCCGCCAAACGGTCCACATGGCTCTTGAAGATTTTGGCGAAGTCGTCGTGGGGGCTCGCCTGCAACGCCTGCTCCAGATAGCCGCTCACCCGTTTATAACGCTCGTTCTCGGCCTCCGATGACAGCGGAAAGAAATAAGCCAGATCGGCCAGCAGGTTGTTGATGGCAGTCCGATGCGGGCGGAAACGTTCGGCGTCGCCAAGTTCTTCCAGCATCGCCTCCGCGAGCCTCGCCGCCCGCCGGGCATGATCCGGACGAGCGAAGTTACGGCGTTCGCGTTCAATCTCCGCGACGACGACATCCAGGAACTCCGCATCCCGGACCTTGAGAATGCCGCTCTCCAGTTTCGGCGACCTCCGCGCAAACTCGCGATAGGTTGCTCGGGCCTTGTCCCCAATCTGTTCCAACGATTCCACCTCCAGATGGAACTCGAGCGTCACTGCGAAAAACGCCAGCAAGGGCTGTGGTGAAATTTCCGTCGGGTTCACCTGTTCCAGTAGCTGCCAGTACTGTTGGAGATTGTTCCGAAACTCGACGGCCCAATCACCTTCTCCTCGCCCGCGGTGAACGTCTAGCAGGCAATCCGCAATGTTCCTCTTGTTTCGGAGCCGCTTCAAGTTGGTCAACTCTTCCAGTTGATCGTACTGTCGGAGCAGAGGCAGGGCCTGCTCATACTGGCAGGTGATGAACAACTTGTTGCTTTCTTTGAAGAGGGTGGCTTCGTCCATGATCTAGAACCTCGGTTTGCGAAAGTCCTCAGGTCTCGGCCGCGCACTGCGCTGCGGTCGCTGCGGTGGACGTGGTGCCCGACCGGTGATCAGGGCCATCACGTCATTCATGTCTTGCGGGCGTTGCCCAGGGTCGGGCTGCAAAGCCAGCTTCAAGAAACGCACGGTCGGCTCCGGCAGCAGCGGCCGAAACTTCACATCGATTTGGTTCATCGCCACGACCGCATCCAGCACCAAGGGGTCGCGGGCATGAAATCGCCTGCCAAGGTACATCAGCAAGGCCTTCCCCAAGGCGAACACGTCCGTGGCTGGCGTCAATTGCCCGGCCGTGTCAAAACACTCGGGAGCGCAATAGCGTTCCTCCAGCGTGAGGAACGGAATCCTGGAGTGGAAGTTCGATGACCCCTGCTTGCCAAGCGACAGGAACTCGCCCAGGAAGTACTTCTTGCTTGAGTGCAGCCAACGCAGACTGCTCAGCGGCAACTGGCGCAGGACGAACCCCTGTTGGTGCAGGGCGCGCAGGATGTAAGCCAAGTCGTAGACGAACGCCTTGATGCGCCGGCCCAAGTCCGCCGCATCCCAGACCTTCTGCAGGGGGAATACTTCGCCGGCCCCCCCGTAGCAATACACCAAGAACGGCTCGCCGTTCCGCAGGTGATCCGGCACTTCCGGGTCCGTGGTGCGAATGCGAAAAAAGTCAATCGGTTCGGGCAGGCCGGCGAAGTTGCCGCTCGCCGCCTCGCACGCGTCGACGAACTGGCTGCGCCAGCCCTGGATCTGCCAATCATCGACCGAGTTGCGGAAGTAGTTGATGCACACGCCGACCGCGGAACGGACCATGGGAGGACGGATGTCCGGATGCTCGTCGCGCAACTTGAGGAACGTTACGGTAGGGTCATGGCGGCAATCCTCGACCCGCCAACGCGTGGCCTGTCTGCCATCCTTCTCGATCTTCTCGATCCACTGGTCTTTCCGGAAGAGCATCGGTAACCTCTCAGCTTTCAAGCTTCTTCAAAGCGCTGATAACCTCGGGCATGGTTTGGTAGCGTTGATCGGGATCTTCGGCGGTGCAACGATCGAGAAAGTTTTGCCAGGACACCGGAATCTGCAGTTGCACCGCGGGGATGTTGGGCACCGGTTGCAGGTTGCCAAAGGCACGCTGGAGGCATTCTTTCAGCACGACGCCCAAGGAATACACGTCCAACCGCGGCCGACAGGCCGAGCGGATGTCCAGCCGCTGCAGCTCAGGCGCGGCATAGCCCGGTGTCGAGACACCGGCGTTGCTCGGCCCGGCGGGCCCGATCACCGCAAAGCTGCCAAAATCGATCAGGCAGTAGGTTCCCTCGCTGCGTGAAACCAGGATATTAGCTGGCTTTAGATCCTGATATACGAACTGCAATTCGACCGGGCCGAATGCCTCCTTCAGGTGAAAGATGTCCAGCGTATTGCTTAAGTAGAAACCCAGCGCGCGGCACGCCCCGAGTGGATTCTTGGTCACTCGCGAAGTGCGACAGTGCTCGTCCAGTTCCATGCCGTCGATGTAGCTCAACACCAAGTACGGCGCAGCGCCCCACAAGGACGGGTCATCGTTCGTGAACGTTTTTCCGTCCGGGTCCCGGTGCGGACCACGCACCAGCGGATTGACGTCGTCGAACCAGTCGATCAATACTGGAATACCGCTGGCACCCCGGAACTGGCCGTGGAGCAGCATCTTTCGTTCATGTTCTGCCCGGCGACGGTTCTCGTCCAACGCACGGGGCAGCGCGGCATTGTTTGGCACGCTCAGCAGATGCGGTTCCAGCAGCCCGGCCTTGATCAGCACCCGGCGCTGAAAGACACGCCGATCGCAGGCCACCAGCAGGACGCCAAACCCTCCGTACGCCAGCACCTCCGTAGGTTCAAAGCGTTCGGCGAGCAGGCTGGGAAAGCGAAATTCGCGGTTGGCATGCTGAAACAAACGCACTTGGCGTTTCAGAACTTGGTCGTACGTTTCGGTAAAGGCTGGCATCATCAACTCCGTTCCTGTCGCAAGACCAAACGCAGCTTACCCCGAAGAATGAGCACTTGATCAGGTTGCCAACAGTGGGACTCCGGCACATCTTGGCCGGGATTGCCGTCGGCGCCGAGGAATTTCAGCGGGTGTCTGCCCAACGTCTTGATCCAAATCCGCTGCTCGGACCAGAACACCTCGGCTTGCTGCCGCGAACAATCTGCCTCGAGATCGAGGGTCTCGAACTGGCCCCGCAAATCAAGATCTGGGATTCCGTGGCTGGCAGAACTCTTCCCAATCGTGGTGGTCCGTTGTGGAGACAGGACCCGCTTAAGTTCCGGCACGACGACACCGTTGCGGATGATGGCGATCTGGAACACACCCCTCAGGACTGGCGGCAGGGGTTGAGGCGGCAGGGGTTCAGGCGGGATTTCAGGCGGCTTGGGTGGCAGTGGCTTCTTTACTGGCGCTCTCCCACCCTTGCCGGGGTCGCCCGAACCAGGGCCTCCGCTGGCTGCCGACGCGGCCTGGATCCGTACCAGAATTCGTCCCCGTACCGGGCCATCGACATCTCGGATCTCGTAAGCGATCTCGCCAATCCCGCCGCTGGCATCCGCCGGCACAAGCACGGTCACTTGCAGCGGGTCGTTGACATCCGCGGTCAGTGCGGACGGCGGCAACAGGTCGGAGCTCCACTGGACCGCCGGCGCAGCCCCCTGGACCACCAGCGGCAACCGGTAGGCCCAGCTCTGTCCGGGACGCAACGTTGCCTTCACCAAGGGCGTCTGTTGCCACTCGATCGTCATGTTGATTCCCCCCGCCTACTTGGTGGTGACCCATCGCGGCAAGGCCGCATTCTGCCCTGCTAATAATCGCTTGTGTTGTCCGGTTCGCGTTCCCCGCCGCCCAACCTTTTCGAGACGCTTGAAGCCTTGCCGATCTTATTCAGCTGCTCCTGTGTCAGACAGTTGTTCTTCCCTAGGGCTTTCAGCGCCAATTGGTATTCGCGGGCCTTGTCCTCGTCGCAGAGCTTGTGGGCCTTCTGAGCCATTTCGTGCAACAGCATCCCGGCCCGTAGCCAATCCTGCTGGCGAGACGCCTGATTCATCTGCTGGTCGAGCTTCTCCAGAGACGCTTCCAACAGGTCGCTGTTCACACTGGTATCCGAGATTTCCAGGCCGGGTCGACTAGCCAGATTGAGGACGATCTCGTTCTCCAGTACCTGCCCCCGCAGTTTCTTGACGGGCACGTCAAAATCCAACTTGACGCGACCGAGGGGCAGATTAGCTCGGCTCGCGTCCGCGGGCAGGTCCACGCCGAGTTGCACCAGATAGGTATAGGTGTGCGTGTGTGTGATCGCCGGCAAATTGATGCGGTAGTGAACCGACCCGTCGGCCGCCGGCTTGACGTCGTCGAAGAACCGCACTTCCGGCGTCAACTGATAGATCTCTACGTCCCGCATCCCGGCCGGCACGTCCAGCCGCAATACGGCATTGCCGATCAACGCCTGTTGGGCCGACTTGAGCAACTGGGTGAAGATCTCGCCGGCGCGGTCGGGCGTGCCGAGCAGTTCGGTCCGCCCATTCGAGACGGTCGTGAAGCGCTGCATCTCGTTGAAGTTGAAGTCTTCACCGACGCCCAAACAATCGACGGTGACGCCCGCGGTGGCCAACTCCCGGTTGTGCTGGTGCGCCGTGGCCAAACGGCCTTCGGTCGCGTTGCCGTCCGTCAGGAAGCAGACCCGCTGGCTGGCATGGCGGCCGTTACCAAGCACCGCCCGCGTGGTGGCAAAGGCTTTCTCGAAGTTGGTCGCGCCCGAGTGCTGACCGATCTTCTGCAAGGCAGCCCGGATGCGATCCTTCGCCTGACCCGGGGCATGATCCAATTCCACATAGGTCGACGAGTCGTAGCAGATCAGGCTGAACGTGTCCTCCGGCTGAAGCGCGGGAAGCATGGATTCAATGGCCCGCATCACCCCCTGTCGTTTGGTCAGTTTCGCGCCGTCGCCGAACGGCTCGTCCATCGATTGGCTCGTATCCACCAACAACACCACGTCGCAGAACGTCTTGGGATGGGCCTTCACGAAATCCGGATGCGTGTACAGCCTCAGACGCAGCACGATCTTCTCGTTCTTGGCACCTCGCACAACGAAGTTACGGTTCAGGTCGCAGCTCAGGATGATCTCTTCAGCCATGGGCTTCCTCCTTAGGTTCGATGCGCAGAGCATTGAGGGTGATGTTGTCGTTACTCAGTCCGTCCTCCGCCAGCGCGACGAGCTTACGGACCAGCTTCTTCAGGTCTCTCTCGGCCTGCGATTGCCGTCGCAGTTCCGCCTCAAGCCGAGCGATTTTCTCGACGGTGCCGGAGGCGTCGATGGCCTCCACCAGCCCGTCGCTGGCCAACAGCAAGAGATCCCCGGATCTCAGTTGCACCCGCAGGCGATCGGCGTCTTGCTCCACCGCCACGAACCTCTGCTGTTCTAACGAGAACTCGCACGCGCCAATGACACGGGTCAAGGCGGTGGCCTGGTGATCCAGTTCAAACGAGAAGCTCTTTTCCCGGCCGGCATGGTGGTCTGCCGTCAGTTTGCAGAACAGATTCCGGCTGGGACTGAACAGCCACGCGGGCGAATCGCCCAGGTAGTGGATCAGCGCCTGGTCGCCCAACACGAAGGCTGCCGTCAGGGTCGAGCACATCGGCGCCTGCAGCTCTGGGCTGTTCTCCTTCCTGCCCTGGTACAGGAGGTTCACCTGCTGGACGACCTGTTGATGCGCCGCGCCGAACAGGCCCGCCAGAAATGCCTCGGCGGCGTCTGGCCAGGCCTGCGGGTCATGCAAGCACGTCGCCACCGCCGCCCGGAATTGGTCCTGGTGGCCGAACTGCATCAGCCGGACGATCTCCTCCGCGGCCATCGCTCCGGAACCGAGATCCGCCGTGGATACTCCGTCCGCGACCAGCAGCAACGACGCCGGCCCCTCGCAGCAGGTGTAGTGCCGATCTTCATTTCCGCCTTCCTTGTGCAGCCCCTGGACCGAGTAGGCAAACCACGCGTGACGCACCGCGCGGTCGACGACCGTGTCACACACGAATGGACTGTCACGGAAACTCCGCAACACGGCCGATAGCAACTCACGGCACGTCCAACCGAGCGGCTTGTTGTGCGCCGCCGTCACGACTTGGCGAAACAGCACCGGTACATCGGGCGGAATCGCCCGGCCTGGGCGATGCGGGCATTTGTCCAGCGCGTCTTGCAACTCGGCCCTGGTCGGTGCCTGGATGCCCAGGAAGACATCCAGCAGGAACAGGGCGAAACTGTAGACGCCGGCCGACGCGAGGTCGGCGCCCGCTACGGTACGCAACAGATTGGGATGCAGGTACCTCTTCGTCTGCTTCCGCTGGTACTCCGTCAACTGCTTGACCAACGGGTTCAACCGCCCCAGGTCAAAACGCGGCCCCTGGACACACAGTCGGCCCCCATCATCGACCCTCCACGCCCCCGGCAAAAACGCCAGCAACGGACGCTCGGTGGTCGCCGAGTGATCCACCAGGTCCGCCGCGGTCCGCAGGGGCGCGAAGGCCTCCTCCGTAAAACCGCCTGCCGCGACCCGCTCGCGGCACCAGGCGTCCAGGGGCGTCCCACGGGACAACGGCGACCCCAACTGTCCCGCCAGCTCTGCGGATAGCCCCTCCACGCGAAACAGGTCCAACAGCCGCTGTTGCAGCGCACCCTGCAATTCCGCACGCTCCTCGGGCGGGATCTCGCCCAGCAGGCTGCACAGCCGGTCGATCACGTCCGCCAACTGCGAGTCGTTTTCGTTCATGTTCCAAAGACCTCCCGTTCCACAGCTTGCCAGTTCCCTTCTTCCGCTTGCAGTTCCTGCTGGAGCAATTGCCGCTGCCGCAGCAACAATTCTTCGACCTGCCGAGCCAGTTCTTCCAACGTCGCCCGCTCGCGGACGGCGCGGTGAGCGGCGTCTGCCAGCAAGCGATGATAGGCTTCCTGATCGGCCTGTTGGCTGCGGAATCGCTCACGGATTTGCTCGTAGCCGGCAACGGCCTCCAGCAGACGCAGTTCTTCGCGCAGCGTGTCCAGGTCGGCGTCCAAGATCCGCAGCCGTTGCTTCACGGCTGCCACCTGCTGCTGCTGACCGTGCATCTGCTGCAACCGTGTTTCGATTTGCCGCTGCAAATCTTCCAGCCGTGGACTGCCGCCTTCCTCGTTCTCCAGATGAAACAAAAGTCCCAGGACCATCTGGTTGGCTGCTCCCAGAAGTCGCTGGATCAGGCCTCGCTCTGCGCCCAGGTGCAGCTCCGGCAGTTCCAGACACAAGTCCCGGAGCGATTCCAGCACGCGCACGAAGCACTCGGTACCGTCCGCTGGCGGTCTGGCCGCGAGATCGTCCAGATGGCGCCGGACGATTGTCTGCATGCTTTGGGCCGTCTCAGACATGGATGCCTCATAAAGCTGGAAGATCCTCAGCCGTCAAACAAGTCGCCGCCTCGCGTGCTGCCGCATCTGCCGCGTCCAGCCGCCCCTCGCGCTGCAAGCGATTGGCCAGCCGATTCAGGCACGCATCCACCTCCTGCCGCACCGTGCGGGCATTGCCGAAGCCCTGCTTCAGTTTCCGGTGCAGGGCGTCGAAGTACTCGCACATGAACTCCCGACAGTCCTCGGCAGGCCAGCTCACGCGGCGGTCTTGCAGCATCTGGTCAAAGATAGCGACCATTTCCTCGGGCGCGTAGTCCTCGAACATAATCCATTCCGGAAAACGGCTAGCCAACCCAACGTCTTCGTCGAGGAGCCGCCGCAGCATCTGGGGATAACCGGCCAGGACGATGACGCACTCGTGCCGATGATCTTCCGCGAACGGCACCAGCACACGGACGGCATCGCGGCCAAAATGCTGGCTTAGTCCACCGTCGCCCGCCAACTGATGTGCTTCATCGATGAAGATCACCTTGCCCAGCCCCCCCTGCAGGAACTCCCGCGTGGCGACCGTCGTCTGGCCGACGTAGCCTTGAATCAGCTTGGACGCGGTGGTCGCGTGGACCTGCCCCGTCGGCAGAATCCCCAAAGCCTGAAGCTGCCGGGCCAACAGCCTAGCCACGGTCGTCTTTCCAGTCCCCGGATTCCCCGCAAAGATTAAGTGCCCCGGCGTCGCGCGACCGGCGTCACCAACACGGAGTCGCTCCGTCCGCAGCCCATTGAACAGGGTCCGCATGTGATTCTTGACACCCTGCAGACCGATCAGGCTATCCAGTTCCGCCAAGACCCCGTCGGCCGTGACTGGTGGCTGCTCCAGCAGGGCTCGGTATTCCGCAGGTAGATGACGAACTCCGGCCCGGTCCGCGTCTTCTCGCACCATGCTCTCGTACAGCGTGCCGGCCAGTTGGACCATGGTACGGGCATTTCCAAAGGCACGTTCCCGGTTGGCATGGATGGCGAAACACAGACGCGTCAGGCTCGCGTCGAGTTCGTTTTCCAGGCAGAGATCCGAATTGGCTGCCAACGCCCGGCGCAGAATCGCCTCCAACTCGTCGGGCCGATAGTCCTCCAAGTGCAGGATGTCAGCGAAACGGCTCTTCAGCCCGTCATTGGTTTGCACCAATCGTTCCATGTCTCCCGCATAGCCGGCCAAGACCACCGCGAACCGGCCGTTCAAGTCCGACATCGCTTCGACCAACCCGTTGATCGCCTCCTGACCGAAGCTGTCGTCAGGACCGCGGCACAGGTCGTAGGCTTCGTCGATGAACAACACGCCGCCCAAGGCGCGTTGGACCACTTCCCGCACTTTCAGAGCGGTTTGACCGACGTATCCCGCCACCAAATCCGCGCGGGTCGCCTTGATCGTGTGGCCCAGCGGCAGGACGCCCGCTTCCCGATACAGCTCGCCCAATAACCGCGCCACCGTCGTTTTGCCCGTGCCGGGGTTGCCGGTCAGCAGCAGATGCAGACGCAGGCTACTGACCCAAGTGGGCAACGGAGGCGGGACGAGCCGGTGCAAGTCGGCCGAGACGCTCGCCTGCGGCTCCTGCTCGCGGCGGCGATCCACGGACCTGAGTTTTCCGTCGACGTAATCCTTGAACCCCTGCATGCCGACCAGCAATTGCAGTTGCTCGCCAGCCGGACGCTCCGCGCGTTGGTCAAGTCCCGTCACCCGCTCGACGGCGGCAGCGTCCAACCGAGCCGCTTGGCGCAGTGGGCTGAGTGCGAGCAACCCCTGACGATTGACTTTCAGGTGGCTTGTCAGTCGCTGGACCAGTCGCGGAAAGGCCACCGCATCCACGTTCAGACCGTGTTTCAGATGGAGCGTCAACAGGTAGTGACACACTTCGTCGGCTTCGGGTTCACCAAGATAAACGGGCGTGGCGATGCCGCCGGCGTTCTCGGGGCTCTCCCCCAGCAGAAACCCCCAGCGGTGGGTTTGCAGGCTGCGCCAGGGATCACAACCCGGAAAGTTGAAGATCACGATGTTGCGGTTGCCGGTCGGCAGCGCCTGCACATCGTGCTTAATCAGGGCCTGGAACTGCTGGTTCAGTTCGCTTCGGGCAAACGTAGCGAAGATGTCGTCGTTGGCGAACACAATCGCCGTCGGCCGCGAATCATCGGCGAGCAATCGGCGGACCAGGGGAACCATCACGTTGGGATTGGCCATGTCGGCCCACCGCCACCGGCCATGAACGCTCATGACGCTCGCGCCCTCGTGTCTGGCCGGAACGTCGTTCCCTCGCCCCGGTACTCCGGGGAGAGGGTCGGGGTGAGGGGGACGACGGAGTAGACGAAGTCCCGTCGAATGCGGCAGGAGTCTACCCGGCGAACCTTGCTCGGTCGGAACCGGCGCAGTGGGACCGGCAGCTGTAGCGTCCGTCCCCCGTCCCATCACCGCGTCTCGCGACGCCGGGTCGAGAAAGAAACAGCCCCGGTTACTGAAGAACACGACGACCTCGTATCCATGACGCTGCAGATGATCGTGAATCAGTTTCTCGTAGCGCACTTCCACGCCCGATGGCAGGCAAAACCGCTCGTTCGTGCGCCCGTACGTCAGGAACACGCGGTTTCGGGTGACGGCAAAGGATGCCCCGCGCCAGGGGGGAATTGGCGGTTCGGGATTCGAATTCATGACACAACCCCCCACGAGTCCTTGCGATACTCATCGGCGTCTTTGAAAAGGTCCGGAAACCATCACATACAGCCCCAACAACATGATCAGGATCGTTCCCAGGCTCGCCAGGATTTGCGTCCGGACGCGGGGATCGCCGCCGTCATATTGGGAAACCAGGCCCCAGACCGCCAGCACGGGCAGCGCGATGCGGAAAACCAGCCGCGGCAGGCTCATGCGTGCGGCTCGGGCAAAGGCCACCAGAACGACCAGGATGACCAAGGCGACGGCCACGAGATCCGCCGAAATGTTTCCTCTGGCAGCCTGACTGAGCAGGAACGCCAGCACGCTGACAATCGTCAGCATGTCGAAGAACGTGCCGATGCCCATACCGCTTGCTCCTGACACTCGCCACTCTGCCCACCATTTGTACGCAGTTCAGCCCGGTACAATGACAGTTGCCGCCAACGCCGTGCTGCGCTCGTAGTACCGCCTTCAGGCGGTCCGTGCGCATAACCCGGGAGATTCACGATACCGGGAATGGCATGGCAGGCTCCGCCCCGCACCGATCGCCGGTCGCGGCCGGCGGATGCAGTGACTGGCGTGCCTGCCCCCACGTAGGCCGGTCTTTCCGAGACCGGCATCCGCGTCTACTCCTGCTTCAGCCAGTTCGCCACCTGCAACCCGGGGACGCGCAGGAAATGGTCGTCATTGTTGGTCACGACGATGGCGCCCAAGGCGAAGGCATGGGCCGCAATCAGCAGATCCATCGAGCCGATGGTCTGGCCGCTGGTCTCGAGTTCATGCCGAATTCGCCCATGAGCAGGTCCGTGTCGAGCAAATGAATCATGGTTGCCACTTTCGTGACTGGACGGCAGGCTGGCGCCGGCCTCCGGCCATGAAGTCAGCGGACAACTCCTCGACACCCTCGTGGAACACCTCCCAGGGGTCGCGGGGAATGACCAGGAAACCTTCCGGGGTCTTCTTCAAGTAGACCTCGGCCGTTTCGACCCGGAATTCCTTCGGCAAACGGATCGCCTGGCTGCGTCCGGTTTGAAATACTTTGGCCGTCTGCACCGCTCGCACCTCCCAGTTGTAGAATATACCAAATGATATACGACACAGCCGGCGTGTCAAGCTCGGCCGCTGGCGATCGACAGGCAAGCAACTGTCATTTGCTGGTACTCTGGCTTTGCGATGCCCAATTGCCGGGGCTCGGCACAGTCCCGCGCAAATCCGACAGAACCCCAAACAGACCTTTCCGCAGAGGTGTTCGGTCACTACGATTCCCCGGTCGGAGCGACCAGCTTGGTCAACAGCGCCAACTCAAAAGGGAAATCCCGCATCTGTTCCTCGTTCAGCACCACCCCTTCCGGCAGTCGCCCCTTGAGCCGCAGCACGACGGCCCGATCTCCGGCTTGCATCTCGATGGCCACCCGGTTCACCGGGATTTCGACCCCCAACTGCGCCGTCAGGAATTGCGCCGACGCCGGATGCCCCACCGCCGACACAAAGCCGCCCCGGACCAGTTCCCGCGCCAGCTCGACGGACAACGGCTCGAACCGCCAGTCGCCGTAGGCGGTCAGGACGGGGGCGTTCAGCAAGTACGTGGTCCGATTCGTTTCTGGCGTCATTTGCTCGTATCTCCTTCACCGCCTCCTAACAGACGTCGCCACCAGGGAACCCTCGCCGCAGCCAATTTCTGTTCGCAAATCCGCAGCCTTTCCGCCGCGCCTGCCGCTGCGCGGCGGGCCTCTTCGGTGGCGGAGCGGGAAGTCTGCAACTCCGCCTGCAGTTGGGTAGCGGCCTCGGACAACCGCCGCTGTTCCTCTTCTGCCAACTCGGCTTGAGCGGACAGGTCTTGGTTCTGCCGCAGCAGCTGTTCGTTTTGTCGCTGGAGCTGTTGCACCCGCTGCTCTGCCGTCCCCCAGGCCGTCTCGATTTCGGCCAGTTCTTCTTTCAAGTAATTGGCGTCCGCCTGATCGCGAGACAGGAAGAAGTCTCGATCTTTCAACCAGGCGTTCAATCCGGCGACGGCAGCGGAACGCTGGCCAGCCGTCTGGGCCGTGGTCTCCACGCGGAACTTGACGCAGTAGCGGCCATCGGAAAAAACGCCCACCACATCGCCGCGGCCAAGCGTGAATCGGGTCCGTTCCGGCAGGTCCGGGTTGTAGTAGAAGGTGGCCGTATGTACCACAAACGGCACATGATCGGTGACTCGCTGCAGGAACTGTTCGACCTCGGGATGCTCACCGGTCCAGCCCGAACGCTCCAGACGCGGCGGCCGTTTCCCCGGCGCTGGAGACGGCAACACGAGATCGCGAGCGGACCGAAACCGTCCATCAAACGTTTCGTGGAAAATGGCCCCGGTCGGTGACAATTCGAGGAACTCCTGGCCGTCCAGGCTCACCCTTTCCACGAGGCTCTCGAACTTCTCGTCCCACTCGTCGGCATACCGGGCGGCTGGCGTGAAGTCCGCCCCCTGCGCGGTCAGATCGTACAGCAGGCCGCTGGCTCGCATCCAGACTTCAAAGTCCAATGCGATTGGCAGAGGCGGAAAGGAAATGATCTCGCTGAAGTGCTCATGCTTGTAAAAGACCGTGGCCCCCAGGGCTTGGCCCAATACGACGCCAATGGCAATCTGCGCCTTGTAACCTCCGGTAGCGTTGATCGCACAGGCGTTGGCCGAGTGATTTCGGACGACCGCGGCGATTTCGCGAGCCAGATGGCGGAGTCCTTTCGTCCGGAACCGTTTGGGATCCTGGTCTTGCAGGTCGGCCACTTCGACGGTCGACACGGGCTGGTGCCCGCCCTGCTGATAATAGGCTTTTAGGACCTCGGCGATCAGCCTTCCGTCCTCCGTTTCGGAGTGCAGGAAATAGAGTCCACAGTCAGGCTGAACGTGGCCCTTTTCGATCAGGCTGGCGATGGAGTTGATTTCCGCTCCGCAGATCCGGTCTGCGGAGGAGAGTTGGCGGAGTTCGGCCGCGACGCGGCGCATGTCACCGGCCCGATACGCCTCGGCCAGCGCCCGCCGTTCCGGGCGGATACGGTTCTCATCCAATTCCCGTTTCAGCCCCTCCAAGTTCGGCTTGAACAGGCTGGTGCCCACCGTGCTGATCAGAATCGGATACGCCATGATGTCGACCTCTGCTATTCGGCCAAGGATTGAGAACGCGGCAGTGATCGCTGTCCGAGCCCAGGAAGCTGCTGCTACATTACATTACGGGTCCGCAGACAACGCATCGCACGAAAGGCATCAGGAACGCCCCAAAAAGCCCAAACCTCTCGACCCGACACCGCGTCCGATCCCGCGCTCAGTTGCCTTGGCACGCTATTTGAAATCTTCCAGAGTCACCAGAAGGAAATCAATCGGGTAGGTCGCCACCGTCCGGGACAAGTCGAATTCGATCCCTGCTACGAGGGGACATTCTCCTTCTGGACAGGCTTTTGGAGCAGGCCACGCCGCCTTGACTTTCTGCCGAGACAGCCACATGACGATCCCCGTCTGCTGGTCACGAAGCTCCGACCAATGTTCTCGGGGCAGGTCATTTCCTGTACTGAACCACAGCCGCAGCTTCTCTGGGTCCTGGCGCAGTTGGAATGGCCCGACCCTCAACTCCGCCCCCTCGATTTGGAACGACCCCTGTGGATAGGACTCTGGCTTATGAAGGTTTCTCAGGGGCATACCTCCGTGATCACCCCTGAAACTCTCCAGTCCAGCAACCTCGCCCTTGTCCGTGCGGAATACACTCACCAGACCGCCGAACAAAGCATGTCGTTTCCGGCGGTCAAAAGAACCGAATCGGAGACAGAATCCCCCTCGCCAAGGATCGTATGCCAACGAGATGGAGGACACTTCGCTAGTCATGAGCACGTAGGCTTTGCGCTTATCGCCAAAGGTCGCCCCGCTTACCCACCGGGCCATCGGAACTGGATCTGTTTTCCATCGCCGCTGATGGAGGCAACGATGAGGTCCACCGCATCGCCGGATCTCTTGTTGGCCGGCACTTGGTCCGAATTGTGAATGTGCCCGACGAGGCCACTGCCGGGATCCCGGGCTCTCCAACCACCGCGCCGAGTCTTTTCTTCCAAGAGCGTGGCCTCGATCCGTTCGCCGGACTTCGGGAACGCTGGCAATTTTGGCTTCTGAACCGGCACGCCGGAAACGTCATGTGCAATTACATCCTGGCGTTGCGGTTCAACCAGCCGGCCATAGCCGCTAGTCGTCTTACCGCCGATGCCCCAGTCCTTGAGGGCCCCGCAAAGCAACGACAAAGCAAATTCCGTCCAGCTCTTGGCCGTGTTGCTGGCTGGGCCGTGCCATGACACGGCAACGCGAAATCGGCCCCAGACCGATAGAAATGGCACCGGTGTTGGGCTGTCAAAATCGGTTGGCGCCACGGAGCCGTCCAACCACTTCGGATGGTGTGGCGTGATCACGTCGAGTCTTAAAGGCTCGATCGAATTCGGTGTCAGCCAGGCATCGTGGAAGGTTATGCAGCCGCTGTCGTCCGTCGTGCCGAAGAGGAGCCGATGGTAGTTGTCGTCTGGCGTCGGTCCCTTGCCGGCAAGGTACTTTCGGTATTCCTTATCTTCGTCGGCACTCGGTTTCTTGAATCGCTTGTCCGCTGGCCCCCAGACTTGATCGCAATAGTGTGCAGTGAGTCCCTTCAAGGCCGAGCCGGGCAGGGTCGGCAGACCGTAGGTGTGGTGCAGACGGATGCCCGTTTCGAGGACGTTTTCCGTACCGAGTCCGACGATGAGCCGACCTTCTGTTTTCAGTTCGGCCGATGACGTCAATTCGGGCAGCGACTTCCGCCATCGAGTGAATGCGGTTTGGTAGAGCTGCCGGGACTCGGCGTGCGAAGCTGCGGAGATCGCGGCTTGCAGAATCTCCCGTTTGGCCGCAGACCATCGCTCCGATCCGTCTGCGGGATGAGAAACATACCGCTGAAGCAGAAGACCGGGGTGGGAATCCAATCCAAGCGGCGCTCGTGGAAGTTGTGTTCGCATGTGTCATTCCTCCCCAGCGGCTTCGACGTACCGCTTCAGCCAGCCCGCGGCGTTGATCGCGTCGCGGCTGAGCCGGAGGTAGCTGCTGAGTTGTCGGTTCCGGGCTTGATGTTCGAGAGATCCTTTATCCGTGATTTCCGAATGGCCAGCGGCCTTGAGGACTTCCGCCAAGTCCGTGACGTAAATCGCTTCCTTCTTGGCTAGGGCAAACGCCACTGCCTGTGCCAATCCACAAGTATGGATCAAGGCGGGGAACTTCTTGGCGAAAGAAACATATTCCTTTTCGGGTTTCTTCTGACCATTGCCGGTGCGAACCGCGATCTGCGAATATGCCGCCTGGGCAAGTTTCTGACTTCGGGTGTGAACGCTCATCTGCCACCTCCATCCACCGGCGTGAACACGCAATGTACCTGCCCTCGGCCGACAGTCGCCTTCCCCCCGATCTGCAGCGCAAGAGGATTGGTCGCGAACTTCTGGATCAAGGTTTCAGGTTTCACTGAATCGTCTTTGGTGCCATTCTTCTGGAACATTCGCTCGCACTGGATGATACCAGCCAAGATCGTTTCGGCGGGCAGCGATTCCTCAGTCCAGAGTGCTTTGTCGGCCACCGTCTTGGTCGCGTCGTCGATCTTGACCCGAGTATGAACTTCAGTACCCGTTTCACAGAGGAAATCGAAGGCGTTGTCCGCCAGCACCGCGAACCGCTTCTTGAATTCCTCCTGCCAAGCGATGTCCTTTGGAAATACCCAGGCGGCAATCCTGTCTGCCCAATCCGTCACGACCGAGCAAGCCTTCGCGGTCAGGTCCAGGTCTTCCAAGTAGATTCGGGTTCCTTCCTTCAAGACTGTTCTTTTGTCGTTTTTCTCGTAATGGTGAGCGTCCGTATCCGCCACGCCAGAAGGAGGGTCGGGAAGATCGTTCACGCAGGCTAGTTCCAGCGTCCGTCGCAGCATGTGCAAACAGAGAGGCGAGGTCACCCAGGCGAACGTGCCCCGGAAACTCCGCACGGGCAGACACACAAGCTTCGCGTCAGTCGGGATCAGCGCGCCGGCGTTGGAGTTGTCGTCGTCGCCAGCGATTCCGAACGCCGCCCTCATGAGTCTGCTGTTGGGCGTATCCAACTTGCGTTCATCTTTCCCTCGAAACTCGGGTTCGATGAGTTGTTGCGCGTAATGATCCGCCCAGACGCCCTTGAAAGCAGATCCCCGCAGGATCGGCCAGCCCGTGACACCGTCGCGGTCGATTGGCAAGTCGATGTACCCGACGCCTCGCCCGATGCCAGCGTGCGTTGGGCTAAGCGTGTGCAGCCAGTAGATGCGTGTATTCGGCATGGTAAGGTTCCTAAGAGTTCCGCTCGTTCACCACGTTCCCCAGACGGCCAAACCGAAGCCGTCACGTTTATCTTGCGCCTCATCACTGACCGAGTGCAGCCATCGATCGGCTAACTTGGCCGGATCGCCCCCAACGTTATCGAAAAAGTACACGCTACCTGCTGGGACGATGCGGCGAATCGGTTTCGGTCCGCGCGGCGGCGCCAGCGACCACCCAGAGACAGCCTTCCACCGCCCGTTGCTAACGCCGATCAGCTTGAGTTTCACATTTGATCCTGGTGGGGATCCCTCGAGATGCTCGTTCAACCAACCCGGTTTCCATCCGCCACGGAAGATTGCGGGCGAAGCCAAGCCCATGCGGATCCGGAGCGCACGGTCCAACGCCTGCTTCACGTCTGCGGGGCATGTCCACAGGTCCGTGCCGCCATGGTGTTGCCAGTGAACCAATCGCCGTTCCCCGCCGAGCGGATGCCAGATATTGCACTTGTTAATGTGCTTGAACTCACGTTCGGAGTCGGGAATCTGCACCCGTGCCGAGAGCGCAACTTTGGCGTAGCGTTGGTCGAAGGGTATATGCCTGTCCTCATGCTTCACGCCGAACCTAGCCAGATGGCCCACGTTCAGCCCGGCGGTCGCGAAAATCAGTCCCTCGGCAGCCGCGCCGCGATCCGCGTCCAGGCAGACGTGATCGCGCAGTTCTTGGTGTGCCGCATTCAAGAAGTCATGGGTGAACCAATTGCTCGAAAACTGACTCTGAGTGGATGTCAGCCATTCCCAATATTTGGTTGCCGGCCACCAAGCGGGAATGTCCGCCGGCTTAAAGTCCTCGACTCCGTCGGGCAGCATCACCGGCTGTAGCGGCAGATCATCAGGGAAATCACACCCACCGGCGGTCGGCTGCGGCGCGACACGATGGAGAGCCTTGATCCCCTTGCCGTTCCCGTCAGGTTCGCCCAGCGCGTCATTGGGCGCTGGGAGATATAGTTCAGCGTTGAGAACCGGGAACATCCCTGCCACTTCGATGGCCAGCAACCGCTGCGGCATGTCACCGGAAAAGTCGAGCGTTGCGTGTGCTTTGACGAGGGCAGTACGGAACGAACCGGCGACGACGGACGGCAGCGGCCAGGGCAGGCCGCGCATTCGCCGCCCCTGGTTAACGCCGAACGGCCGACCGTCACGGGCGACCAACGGATCGTGCGGCGTCAGCGTTAGGAATGTTGGATTCATCATTCTGCCTCCCCGACTTGCTGGAGGACTGTCGCAATCTGCCGAGCGACAAGCAGTTCGTCGGTGAATTGTTCCAACTCATTGGGTGTTGCGATGGTTCTTACAATTCTCTCGATCTCCGGCATGTACTGCCGTCCCGAGGTAGGTTGCTTGTCACGAATCACTCGCACCACGTCCGTGTTCATCGCCTCGGCGACGGTTTGTTTCTCTTGCCGTGTTTCAGATCGCCAACCCTTGTAGAGGTCCGCGAGCTTGCGCAAGTCGTAAGGCAACTTGCCGGGAATCCCGTTAGTCAGGATCAATTCGGCATAGCACATGAGACGTTCGTTGAACTCTTTCAAGTCAAATGCCTTCTCCCGCGGTTCATCTTTGTGGAGAACAATCTTGTTCTCATCACCAGCCAACCACCTCGCCCTCACACGGATCGGCGAGCCGCCGCGCTTGTGCAGATGCACAGCCAGGGCGTCCTTGCCGCCGACTTTCTTGGCCGCCTTCTCGGCAGCGCGGCCATATTCAAGGAGATCTTCCAGGTTCTCCATGAAGTGGCCAATAGCGATGCCGGCCGAAAGGGTTGGTGATTCGCCCGAAGCGTTCTTGTAGTCTTTCAACATCTCGACGAAGCTATTTCGGAGTTGGCGGGCGCAGGCCAGGCACTTGTCCACGGGAAGGAACGCCAGCACGTCATCGCCGCCAGCGTAAATGAGGATACCGTTGTGGGCGTTGACAGTCTTCCGTGCTTCCTCTGCGAAGCGCGACAACGCCCGGGAGAATTCTCGGTTCTCATCCGCTGTGGGTCGATTCGAGATGACCGCGCCCACCTTGTCGCCATCGGCCACGAGGATGGCGAGGTAGGGACTGGGATCCTTGCCGATGCCCTGCTTTGCCGCGTAGTCTTCGACAAGCTTCAACTCGCCATCGAAACCGGCATACCAATTCGGCGGTTCACGTCTTTGTTCGCTTTCGGGAGCGTCCTCGGTTTCCTCCCACCATTCGTGATGACGGGAGCGAAATATCGTTGTGCCTTCGAACGGAAAGTCTCGAAACTGCGGAAAGCCGTTTAGCCGATGGACAACGTCTTGCGGCAACGAATCGCAGTGTCCCGCAAACCGGCGCACGATGTCCGCACCGCCACGTCCTAGGATGCCGCGAATCCAAATGTCGGCGGCGATGCGCGAAACGGAAGGGAACCGCTTGTCGCCTTCACCGATCCGCTTGACTACACCAACCACGTCCAGTTGTTCGCCGGAGCGTATACGGAGCCTGCGCCGGATCTTATTGGGCCATTTGTTCCGGTAGGTGACCTGGCGCTGCCCCTGTTCAGGTCCGACGAGTACTGTGGCTCGCTGCCCGTCCAGCGAAGATTTCGGCAAGCCAGTATCAAGCAACTTCGCGTGGGAGAAATCGCGACAGTTCTTTCGACCCGCCAGCAGACGCATCACCTTGGCGCGATTCTCCCGGTACTTCGCGGGATTTGTATGCGGGATCCAGGCCGCGTAGAACTCGATAACGTCATTGATCTGATCATCCCACATGTCAGAGCGGAACACGCTGCTTGCTGCGTCCCAAGCGTCCTTCGCGAAGTTCTCCCAGCGTCCCTGGGCTGCTTTCCTTGCGTTGTTGGCGATCGTTCTGAGATCCCCGGAGTTCAACTCGCTCAGGATTACGTTCGCGACGTTGATTTCCGGATGACCCGATTCCAGGTTTGTAGCCGGGTGTGGAAAGATCAGGATGCCGCCATGATCGTCACGTACACACTTCGCCGCCGCTTTGCTGATTTCGGAGAGCAGGTAGGAACCGAACCACAGGTCGCGTGTCCGCCGCGCCGCCGCGATGAACTCCTGCACGGGACCGATGGAGATTGCAAGGAGATGGCTCATTATGGAATCCTCCAGTAGCCGGTATCCGAATGAACTCCGTGTGTTCCGGCGGGACAAACTGCCAGATTGAGGAATGCCCCCAGTGCCGATCCGCTGGTTGTCAAGCCATCAATAGGGGAATCCGGATAACCGGCGAAGGCTATGTCGCGGGTCGGCACAGCATGGCGCGGCGTCAGATCCTTGCCGCCGTTGTCGAGGAGGGCGACATGCTCCACGCCGCGCGTCCGAAACGGCAGAATAATCGCCAAGGCCGCGTTAGTAGAGAGCGCCAGTGGTTTCAGAATCAAGGGGCTTGCCATGCGGTCCTTGATTTCGCCGTCGATTATGTGGATATCCGGGGATTCCAGCGTTCCCCTATCAACTGTCTTGCCGCCTACATATGGCTGTAGGGTCGTTGGTTGAGGTTCGGGTTGTGGACCATTGTCGTCCTTGAACTTGAACACGATCGGCAGCCCAAACTCTGCTCGTGGAAATCCATCGGGAAGGGAATTCCCGCCAGACAGGTGACTCGAGGGGTCGTGACCTGACGAAAAGTCACCAGTGATACGGCGAATGGTATCAGGCTCCGGATACCAGGATCGATCCGGCCCCGGCGACCGAGGATGACCTTTGGTGCTTCCTGCTTTTTGCCGAAAATCTTTCAGCAAACCAACCACCTTGTTCCATTGGTCGATTGGCTTTCCACTCGTTGGTGCGCAGAAAAAATGGTCAGGCATCGTCGGCCAATCGCGAAGGCCGTTACTTTGTCCCGGCACTCGTCGGCGATACCACTCGCCAAGCGACTCAACACTCTGCGGCGCGAACTGTTTGCAGAGAATCGCGCCGCAACCGCGACGAGTCCGGCCGCCTAGGCCACCGAAGTTGACCCATGCCCAGACCGCCGGTTCGACCTGCATCCACAATTCGTCGGGGCACAGCAGAGTCAAGCGGAAACTGGCCTTTTGAATGCAAGTTGCAGGAGGAGTGGTGATACGTTCATTTCGATTGGGCGGAGGTGTTTCCCCCTGGAAAGGGAATAATGCGTAGGGCAAAGCTGAGTCTCGTCCACCAAAGGGAGCCTGCCAGTTGATGCGCCATGCCCCTCGGCCCCTTTTCGCTTGCTGATTCCATTCGATGTTTGCGCAAGGGGTTGGTTCGCTTGGTTTACTCATCAACTGCACGCGCACCTGCACCTTGCTGGATTGCTCCGTATTGCCCCAGATGGCCGTCTGGGCTTTGCGCAGCTCATCCTTCGTTTCGCACTTCGCGCCCACAGTCGCACGCCACCAGAACTGGAGTTGCCCCCGGATTGCGGTCGGGCGGATCGGGAAATCCGTATCGTTTTCTCGCGTCACCACGCCGCCGCCGAACATCGGCGTGATCAATTCGATGTCGTAGCGCCGCCCAGCATCCACGGTCGGCTTCTTCCAATCTTCCGAGAAGTCAGGAATCTCTCGCGGCATGATGACTATTCCTCCTTGTTGGCGTCGTTTCCAATCGGGCAGATCGTCAACCGTTACTACGTTGCCCCTGCCCAGGCAATGACAAGACATCTGCAGGGCCCCACCCCTTCGGCTCACGTGTCATCCCTTTTCCATGCTTTACACCTGCCAGCAGATCAATTGCTCGCTGCCGGGTCGCGGTCGACGATCAGTTGGCGTGAGAGTGTCATTCCGCACATACAACCGCCAACTGCCGTTGGGCATGGCGCGATCGGTTACCCAGGTCATCCACTTGTTGCCCGGCGTGATGTCCAGCACGAGCGAATCTGGCGATAGGCCACTGCCAAATTGACGCACGAAGTCCGGGATCTGCTCTGCCAACGCCTCGTTGTCTTCAAACGGGGCGGGAGCACACTCGATTTGATCGCCCTCCAGGACGGCCTTCACTGATTCCATCGCGGACGTTTGATCCAAGCGGGAATCCTGGTGAGGCGTGTACAACAACAGGCAATTTTTCACCCCGATCGCGCGTACCGCCAGCGGTACCAACTCCGGGCTGCCGCTGACGATCGTCACCAGGTGCGTCGGCTGGCAACCGGGCCAGTCGCGACGGACCTGGACGCGGCAACGCTCAGTAACGGTCGGCAACAAGTGGCTCCAGTAGAACTTCGTCGTGCGGGCTTGGCCGCGTGGCCGCTTGAGGTAATAGGTCACACACCGCTGGAAGCCCGCCTCGTCATGCACATCCGTCGGCGGCGGAGGTGGGGCCTCCAGTCGCAGCACGTAGTCCGCCAGGGTGCTGCGTGGTTCCCGCGTGCCCATCCGTAGCGAGCAGATCTCCAGGTTGGGAGCTAACGCCTGAGCTTCGCTCACCTGCGCGGACGGCACAAAGACCGCGTTTGCACCGAATTCCACCGCCAGGTCCAGTTTCGCCTTCAGATGGTCGACTCGCTGAACACCGCTCCCGTCGTTCCAACTGCCTGTGGCCCACACCTGCGGGTCCGGCGTGCCATCCTCGGCCGCCACCAACAGACCCGCGGCCAACGCGGCCCAACCGGAACCGCACGCCAGGGGCATGTCCCGCAGGTCGACCGCGGCCAGCTCCGGGCTCAACTCCAGGCCCCAGCTGACGTCAGCCGGCTGAGGGGCATCGCCCAACAGCTTCACAGCGTCCGTCGCCAGGCGGGCTAGTGCCGCAGGCAACAAAGGGCTGTGCAGCTCCGGAAACGGGGACAGGCACCGATCGTCCTGATCGGAGCCAGTCCCCGTTTCCGCTCGACGTTCCACCCACCGCAGCGGCAGGGCAAAAGCCGGCCGCAACCAAGGCCACTCAGCGGGCCGCTCGACCGCGAAGACCACCCAGCACGAACCGTGCCTGGCCGGCAAGGGCGGGATCCGCAGCCAAGCCGTCCGGTACGCCGACGGGATCGCGTCGTCCGCAGCCGCCAATTCCAGCACTTCGCGCCGCAAACACCAGCGGGCCAATCCGCCCAGTCGCAACGCCAAACCGCTGGCCGCGAACGGCGTCCAGCGGGCCAGCGGCTGGCCGTATTCGTGCTGCAAGTGGGTCCAGTTGAGAGTTGTCATTCGACGGTTGTCAGTTGTCCGTGGTCAGTGGTCAGTGGTCAGTGGTCCGTGGTCAGTGGTCAGTGGTCCGTGGTCAGTGGTTGGTGGTTGGTGGGATCGAATTCACGTGGGCGAGTCTCTCCGAGACGCGGCAGCTGGTCTCGGAGAGACCGGGCTACGTGGGGCCAAGGGCTCGCTCTCGTGCGATTGTTTCAGGTTCCATTCGGTTTGATCCGGGCCCACCCGGAGCACGAGCGGTTCTGCCGTTTCCAGTAAGCTGGCCAGCGGGAAGACGGCCCGGGCTTGAGGCTCGATGGTGGCCGGCACGCCGTGCAAGGTTACGGGCTGACCAGCCAACTGCGTCGCGCGGCGCTGATCCGGCCCGACGAACTCCAAAACGACCTCCTCGGCTTGCGTCGCGTGGGCTGGGATGGTCAGGCGGGCGAGCAGTTCACCCTCGGGCGAAATCCACTCCCACCACAGGGGCGGTTCGAGGGTCAATTCCTCGCCCGCGGCCGCCATCACCCGCGAATGCATCCGTTGACGCAAGGCAGCGGCCAGGATTACGAACCGGGCGGCTGCCGCTTGGCGACGCTGGTGGACGTACCGGGCCACGAGTTCCTGAGCCACCTGGGAATCTAGCGGCCGGACTCCCGCCAACGCCAGTTCCGCTTCGGCCGATGCCGTCGCTCGCAGGACGTCTACGTACTTGAGCGCCGTAACCGCTAAACCATAGTCGAAATCCGCCAAATCCGGCCGAATCGTCATGCCGACGCCCTGGCCGTACACCGTGGCCGCGACGAACAACTCGGAGTGCTCCGAAAACCAACTCTGGCAAGCGGCCAGTTCCCCTGCCAAGCCCGTGGCGTCTGCCGCCAGTCGTCGCGCGGCGTACAAGACCAGCTCGGCGTCATCCCATTCCCTCAACAACCTCTCCGCCTCGGCATGCCGCGAGTCAAAGGGCGCAGGTTCCTCGAACGCGGACTCCAACCCAGAGGCAGCTTCGAGCCAGCTGTGCGAACGAAAAAGGGTCAATGCCGCGGCGACCAGCTCCCGGCCGCGGCCGTTCATCCATCGCTCGGCCTGCGTCAGCAGCCCTGAACCATCCAAGCCGGCGAGCAACTCCATCCGGACACGCCGTAGTCGGCCCCAGCCTGCAAGCACGCAGTAGCACGCGTCGGCGGTTGGTGAACCGCTGTCGAGCGACTCGCGCAGCCGGTCGAGCCAACCTTGAACAACCGTCCGTGGCTCCGGCAGCCCGGCCTGAGTGGCCGCCAGTTCGCTCCAGATGTACGGACTCGCATCCATAACTCACCCATCCGACTCCGCGTAGCATGGCGCTCCAGAGCCGTACCATTCGTCGCGAGATCCAGGAATCTGCACGGCTCTGGAGAGCCATGCTACGCCGACACCTGTTCAACGATCCGGCAGCAGCGGTCGAAAGCACCAATCCCAAACGTCGTCGTCCGCCAAACGACGGCGAGCCGCCTCCTTGGCGCGCTTTACCCAGTGATTCCACACGTCGGGCGTCAATCGGTTCGCTCCATCAAGGACCGGTTGCACCCGAATACACAACGCCGCCGGCTCGATCGAGTACGGCGGCTGTTCCAAGTCCGCGGACAGCGTGGACCAAACCGCTGTCAACGGCGGCCAACCCGGCTTGATCCGGGCGCCGCTTTCCGGGCCCCGCCACGGCGCCAACCATTCGAGCAGTCCGACCAGATCGACCGCGCTGCTCGCAGTGGCCTCGGACACCTTGCTGCTCCACTGCCGGGCGATCGCCAACCGCAGTTGCAGCAATAGCACGGCAAAGTAATGCACGCCCGCGGGACTCTGCGGCATCCAGGCGATTCGGTCGAGCGTGGAACGTAATTCAGCCAGGCGGGCCAGTTCGTCTTCCGTCGTGCATGCGTTGTCGTCACGGTCGTCCGGCAGGTCATCTGGCGGCGTCTCGTTCCCATCGCCGTACGCATCCCGCCACCGGTCGATCGCCTGGTGATACAAGACGACCGAGCACCAGGCGTCAAACGTCCCTTTGGACTGGTGAAATCGTCGCAGTCGTTCCCAGATGATCGAGCCCGCTTCGGACAAGAGATCGTCCCGTTCGCGACGCGGACGCCCTGCGGCAACTCGCCGAGCAATCGCGATGATCTGCGGCAGCAACCGCGCCATCGCCTGACTGCGACGCTCGGCCGACGCCTCGGGATCCGTCACGATACAAACCAATTGTCCCGCCTCGGATGGCAGACAAGTGCTGGATTCAAGCGACATGGCTCGTTCTCCAAACAGGCCCTCGTACCGGAGACGCAGGATGCGCCCTCCCCGCGTGTGGGTAGTATACCGGCCTGTCTCGCATGTTGCTAGCATGGCTGCCTCCAATTACTATTACGTCGACGGTCTGAACCGAATGACAACGAACCGTCAACCCTTGTCGCTCCCCTCCACGCTCTCTTTACGCCCAAGGGCTTTCCGCATCCCAGGATGGCCGCTGTTTTCAGCCGTCCGATTCAGTTGCCACGCCAATAAGGGACCAGTCCCAGTCCCGCGGGGCTGCTTCGCATCGTTTGAAAGATAAGTGTCAAGTGCCAAGTGAACGGCAAGGCGCCAGCCGCCGGTATTACCGCCAATCTGGTCGATCAGGAACCGGCGGCTAGCGCCCAATGCCGCTCAGTTATTTCTCGAACGATGCTTCCTCGCGTCCCGTCGCAGAAGCCCGGCTTTTCCAAAAACGTCTGGCCTTCTTCTCATCTGAAAACTGCCAATCGCGTGCTCACTGCCACACAAGTTGCCCGAAATCCCATTTTTGTCCCGCGGGCCACAGCAAAGGCCGTTCCGTGCCGGGATCCTGGATGCGCAAGTCCTTGCGCCAGACGTGCGTCAAGTAGAACAGCCAATCTCCGGGCTGGGCCACATATTGGGCCATCGCGCTGGTCATCAACTTGATCGCCGGCGTCAGGTCGAAGATCAACGGACAGCCCGCATTGGAACGTCTCAGGTCGTTCACGGCCCGCCGAAACGTCTCGTCCATGGTGTCGTCGAAGGAAAACGGCAGGGGATCGAGCACGACGCAGTCCTGTTGCCGGCAGGGCAGCCGGTGTTGCGAGATCAGTCGTCGCGCCTCCTCGGCTTCCTTTAGAAATGAACCCATGCTGTCGCCTTCCGCCCCGCGGTCGTAGAAAATCAGGCAGGTCGCCGCCTGGGTCGCCTCCACGGCCAGAGGAATCAGTTCCGGGTTCACGCTGGCGATCGTAATCAGCAGCGGCTGCCGGCCCATGCCAAGTCGCCGCTGGACCGTCTGGAAGTGCGCCCGGCATCGGGCCACAATTTCGCCGAACAACCGCCGCTCGCGGAACGATCTGGCGCGGGTGGGATTCAGCGGTTGGATGGCCAGATAGTGATCTCGCCGCGTCTGGAACGAGGCGTCGGCGTCGGGTTCGGCCTTCAGCGCCGCCAGATACGCGCCGAGTGCCCGTAGCACCTTGGGTTCGCTGATCCCGAGCGTGCCAATCCGATCGCGATCCTGTGGAGTAGACGCACCCAGGAACTCGCGTGCGTCGTCGACTTGGCTCAGCGGTACAAACAGCTGCCGGGCCCCGTACTCCTGGAACAACCGGATCTTGCGCGGCAAGGTGTCCTCTTGGACCATCCAGATTCCCTTTTCACCCTGGGCCGTCGTCCGCCAACAGCCGGTGGCCCAGACATGGCGGTCGGGCAACGAATTCGTGGCTTTACACCACAAGGCAGCCGCCAAGGTGGCCCAAGCGGAGTCGGCCGCAAAGTCGTCCAGTCGGCTGAGGTCCACCTGACGGCTGTCCGGATCCGTGTACAATCGCAGGCCCCACGTGCGCCCTGCGAGTTCCGGAACCTCCTGCGTCATGGTCGCCATCACGTGGTGGGCCCAACGTTTCAAGTCGGGCGGCAGATTACGGCCATGACCGACACCTTCGACCCACGTCAACGGCAGCAAGAACTCCGGCCGCAGCAATCCGGGCTCATCGTCGTGCCGATAAGTCGGCTCGCGCTCATTTACGCACAGCACCCAGCCGTCGCCGCTGTCGGCCGGCAGGTCCGCCAGGCCGGCCGGTGACTCGTTCGCCCCGCTCAACTCCAGCGCCGCCGGGGACAGCCACCAACGGGCCAGTCCGCACAGCCGAGCGGCGGCCTGTTCCGCGTTGAACGCGTTCACGCGATCGGCGAACTGGTTCCACTGGATGACGTTCACGCATCGCCCCCAATGACTTCTGCCAAAAGCCATTCCAGACCGTCCACCGAGAGCCGCGGCCGCTCGTCGGCCAAGTCGAAGAACTCGCGGCTGCCCAGCACCACGCAGGATTCCCCCGGGGCGACCGGACGCTCGCGCATGCCCGACAGCCGCACCCTCTGGAACTGGCCCACGGCCGGATCGCCCTTGGGGTCCGCCCAGACCAAGGTCAATATCAAGTCCCAGCCCCCCCGCAGATCGGCCGAACGTGGAAACGTCAACTGCGCCAGGAACTTAGTGTCCGGAGACCGCCAGACGATGACGATTGGCCCCGTGCGTGCTTCCGGTCTCTTCCCTGAACCGGCGGCTACGGCCGGACGCGGCTCGATCTGCCGCCGAATCCACGATTTCCCGAACTCCGCAGGTTCGACGGTCTGGGCTTTCCCGATCAGTTGCAGAATCAACGGACCCTGCGCTCCGTCGGCGTCGATCCAGGCGGCCGTGGCTTCCAGCGAGCCATCCAGCCACCACGGGAGGCCGTGCGCCACAAATGGCGATTCCCGCAGCATCGTCCGCCAGTCATCCAACATCGGCAGCCCGCAGATCGTGCTCAGAATATCCTCCTGCTCCGCCAGGGCATCATCAAAGGCTGCGAGCCGTCCCGCCAGATCGTCCAGCGCGGCTTCGCGGCCTTCGCCCGCCGGCTGAGACCGCCTAAAGGCGGAACTAGGAACGATGGGCTCACCGACTTCGTCGATCGCCACAAACGCCGCCCATGCATCCAGTCGCGCTTCCAACAACGCCGCGCACAAGCCGTCCCGTGCACTTTGGCCGTGTGCGGCGTCCCACCGCTCGGCGAGCCGGACCGCATCCTCCGTCCAGCCGACGAGTTGCTCTCCCAGCACGACACACGCCGCCGCGGCCATGCGGACCGGTAGCGTGCCCCCGACGTCGTCGGGCGCGACTTGGAACAGGCGACAAAATCCCCTCGCCACCGCCAGCGCATACGCAGCGCGGCGGGCCGCCGGGGACAATTCGCCGTCCCGCTGGAATTCCTCCAAGGCGTCCTGCCCCAGTGCCGCTTGCAACTCGGCAACGCATCCGCGGGGGCTGCGCCGGTCTTGTATTTCCATCTCAGGCCTCACTTCCTTGTGTTGGCGAGTTCAAGACGATCAGCTTACCAATGCTCCTCAAGTCTTCCAGGAGTTTTCGGCAGTACTGTGTCCATCTCGTCGCCAGGGAGCCGACGGTTGTGCCAAACACGGGTCCCAGTTGCTCCAGTTTTCGTTGCTCGTCCTCGTCGGACCGAAAACCTGGTGGCGGAAACGGACGCTCTAGGCCATCTCCGTCCACCCACTGGTTCCATGATTCGTTCGGGACTCGTGGGTACAGGCCGCTGACGGAGAGCAGCAACATGTTTCCGGCGAATTTCTCCTGGGGACGGCGTTGCGCCAGGAGCTGCACTTCATCCGGCGGAAACTCGATCGCGGTCTGGCCGTCGAGACACCGGTATCGGCGCCGAGCTTCCGCATACAATTGCGGAAAGAAGGACGGTCCGGGCTCCGGGAAATCGATCACTTCTGCCAGAGCTTGCAGCAGATACCAGCAATGGTGATAGCGCGACCAGATGTTGCGAAACGCGGGAAGATTCATCCCGCAGGCTTGAGCCAGCGTCCCATCGGCGGCGTCCGCCAGATCGCTGAGGGGCAGATGGCCGAGCCATTCCGCCCGCTCGCGGTCCGGCAATTTCGTCCAGAGACACGATTTCAGTAGGAAGACTTGCCGTACATCCGGTTCCCAACTCCGCAACAGTCGCAGGTCGGCCTCGGGCAGCGGCGTGGCAAAGAAGCGGGCGAGCGGCGACGGCGACCGTTCGGGAATCTGGCCTTCGTAGGAAGCGTCCTCGTCCGCGGGCAAGAAGGGGAAGGGACCGGCTCGCTTCTTCTTCCGCGCGTCGGCAAAGCGATGCTCCAAGACGACCCGGCACCAGGGCCCGTAGGGGCGCGTCCGGTCGTACTCCGGATGTTTGAGCGCCACGTCGTTTGGCGATTCCTCAATCAGATCGTCGCGTAACGGACGACGCAGCCCCGGAAAACGTGCTTGCATGATGCGGCGGGCCAGACACTGTATCTTAGGCTCCATGCGGCACCACGCCTCGGCACGCCGCTGAATGGGCTCGGTCGAGTCGAAATGAATCGCCGCCAAACCCGCCAAGTCATCCGGCCAGATGTTTTCAAGTGAGGCCATCACACGGCTCCTGGTCACGATATTTGGGGTACCCGGACGTCCCGGAGATCGTGAGTATAGCCTCTTCTGACGGCCCTGGACAATCGGTAGGCGGCCGCCCAATGCCGAGCACCCAGACCTCCACCCCATTGACGCACCCTTCCGTTCGGTTGAAAACAATTACGATCTGCACCATGTTCTATCCCAGAGGGCATTCCTGAATTTCCATGAACATACTCGAAATTGATGGTCTGGGCTTGGAATGTCAAGCCGCTGGTCGAATCTGGCCCTGGATCGGTCCCGCGTTTCGCGGGATGGTGGCCAAGACGTTCAAGGACTCGGTCTGTCGGCACTCGGTGCCGGAACGCGAGTCGCACTGGATCGCGTGCCGCGGCTGTCCGTACATGGCCGACTGCTCGTATGGCCAGACGTTGGAACCAGACCCACCGTCCGGCGCAGCAGTCCGTCGCGGGCAGGCGGATGCGGCTCGCCCGCTGGTGCTGGCACCGGCCTTTCCGCTGCCGGAAGAAGTTCGGGCCGGCACAGTCATTCCGCTCCGGCTGGTGTTGATCGGAGTTGCGGCTGAACGCGTGAACCAGATCCTGGAAGTGGTTGATCTCGCCGGCCGCAGCAAGGGCCTGCACAATTGTTTCGATGGCCCGGGGCGGGGGGGGCACGGTCCGGAACGAATCCCCCTACGTCTGGGACGAACCACGGCACTGGCGCAGCGGTCATGCCAGCTGACCTCGCACCATTTTGCCGTGGATTCGGCGGTCTGCGTGCCGGAGGTACGGGTGGCCCTGACCAGCCCCCTGGCGATTTCCGTGCAGAACGAGATCTCGCTTTCACCTCGCTTCGGGGACTTGCTGGCCGCCTCGCTGCGCATTGTCAGCCACCTCTTCTCCCTGTATGACCAACCGCTCGAAGTGGACTTCGACCGCCTCAAACAACTCGCGGAGTGCGTGACTCCGGTGTCGAGCGGATTTCGGCCGTATTCCCAGCCCATCACCTCGAATCGCGCGCGACAGAAGCATACATTCCGCGGGGTGGTGGGGACGAGCTCTTACCGCGACGTACCGCGATCGCTGTTGCCGTGGCTGGAGTGGGGCGGTCGGCTGCACGTGGGCGAACGCCGCATCGCCGGAGCCGGCGGTTGGCAGGTGTCGTTCGCCTAGCGATTCCCGCGCTTGCAATTCTTGGAGTTGCGCGTGTTCCATAACCGCGAAACGGTTCCAGCCCCAAGCCCAGAGTCAGCGGCGGTGACGCCGCGCCACCCTGGGTAGCGGTTCTGGCCTCACCATGGATGGAGAGAACGCCGTTCGTGAATTTGGCGAAGTTTCAATGGCCTCTGACCGGCCGCTCTTCTCTGGCCGCGGCGCGGAAAGGAACTGCCGAACTTCGGCTGTTTCAATGGCCTCTGATCGGCCGCTCTTCTCTGGCCTCAATTTCAGATTTGGAGGTGTCCCATGGTTTGGAGTTTCAATGGCCTCTGATCGGCCGCTCTTCTCTGGCCTATTTTATAGCTT